>JGI24707J26582_10003392_pt1 | contig 11464 bp, 4 predicted proteins | sample BioPla1DNA1_FD_26582 | JGI IMG/M metagenome (IMG submission 26582) | reverse complement strand
CATTTCCAAATATAAAAGCAAACAATAGAGTTGCTAATAACTGTTTTTTTAATGTTTGATAAGTCATCGTTATATATTTTTATTTACATTCAATAATTATTTCATCAGAAGTCAAACCATCACTTTCTGCAGATATTTTTACTTCTCCTTTATCACCATTGTTTTGAATAATTGCTAAGCACATTCCATTAAATGCTTTTCTAAATGGCTTTTTAAAAGATTCCATACTTGCCTGATAACCATTATCAACGCCTGCGATAAAACCACTTCCTTCAATTTTAAAATTTACTAAATTATCAGCATTTGGCACTAAGTTTCCATCTTCATCAACAATTTTAACAGTGATAAAAGCTAAATCTTCACCATCGCTATTTATGACTGTTCTATCTGTTGAAAGTTCGATTTTTGCAGGTTTACCAGCAGTTTTTACTTCGGTAGTTTTCACAATTTTGCCATCTTTTGTTGAAACTGCTTTTAGTGTTCCTGGTTGATATTCTACATTCCACATAACGTGAAAATTGTCGTTTTCTTTAGATTTTTTTCCTAAAGATTTCTCATTTAAGAAAAGCTCAACTTCATCGGCATTTGAGTAATATGCCCATACGTCGATGTTATTGCCTTTTTCCCAATTCCAATGTGGAAGAATGTGTAAAACATTTTTATTAGACCATTCACTTTGATACATATAATAAATATCTTTTGGGAATCCTGCTAAATCTACAATTCCAAAATATGAACTGCGAGCAGGGTAGGGGTATGGAATTGGTTCACCGATATAGTCAAAACCTGTCCAGATAAAGACTCCCGCAACATATTTATGTTTTTTAATCATCCTCCAATTTTCGGCGTGAGTTGTTCCCCAATAAGCATAAACGTTGTCGAAAGATGAAACTGTGTAATCATCATTTGCACCAATTAATGGCGCATTGTGCGCTGTTGGCCAAACTCTTAAACTATCTGACGGAAAATCATAACTTCCTCGTGTTGCCAAACCTGATACATTCTCAGATGCTAAAATTTTTTGATTTGGAAAAAGTGTCATTAGTGAATCATAAACTTCGTGTTTATAATTGAAACTTAACACATCAAGTGCATTACTTTGTGAAATAAAGTTCTTTTCAGGTTGATTTTCTGTCAATGCACAAGTTACAGGTCGTGTAGAGTCTTCTTCTTTTACAATTTGCACTAATTTTGGGGTAATAATAAGACCAGTTGAATCAAATTGTTCTCTAATCTCATTACCAATGCTATACATTATAACCGATGGATTATTTCGAGTTCGGCGCACTGTTTCACGCAAATCTTCTTCACACCATTCTTCAAAATATTGATGATAATCTCTTTTTGCTTTTCTCAATTTCCAAACATCAAAAGCTTCATCCATAACTAAGAAACCCATCTCATCACAAAGTTGGTAAAACTCTTTTGCAAAAGGATTGTGCGCTGTGCGAATTGCATTTACGCCCATCTCTTTCATTATCTCTAATTGACGTTGATTAGCTCTTTTATTATATGCAGAGCCCAATGCACCAAGGTCGTGATGTAAACAAACACCTAATATTTTCATCTCTTCGCCGTTTAGCGAAAAGCCATTTTCAGCATCAAAATTAAAGTATCTAATTCCAAATACGGTTTCATAATTGTCAACTAATTTTCCATTTTCATAAACTGTTGTGATATTTTTATAAAGATTTGGATTTTTGGGCGACCATAATTTCGGATTTTTAATAATGATATTTTGATTTATATTCTGTTCAAACCCTTTGATTGAACCATTATGTTCTTTTGAAGCTATTTTTTTATTATTAAAATAGATAGTATTGATAATTTTAAAATCTTTATCACTGTTTTCATAGTTATTTATTGAAATGTCAATATTTATAGTGGCTTCACTGTTTGTTATTGATGGTGTAGTTATCACTGTTCCCCATCTTTTTATGGAAAGATTGTTGACACCAACCAATTTTACTTTTCTATAAATTCCTGAACCTGTGTACCATCTTGAGTTTGGTTGATCACTATTGTCAACTTTAACAGCTAATATATTTTCTTCGTTTTCTGGTTTTAGATAATCGGTAATGTCATAACTGAATGATATATAGCCATTTGGTCGTTTCCCTAAATAATTGTCATTTATCCAAACTTCTGAATTTTGATGAACACCATCAAATTCAATAAAAACTCTTTTATCTAACAGATTATCAGTAGTTTTAAATATTTTTCTGTACCACCCAATCCCAGTAGGAAGTGCGCCTCCCTCTTTTGTTGTTGGATTATCTTTGTCAAATTCTCCTTCAATACTCCAATCGTGAGGTATGTTTAATACTCGCCAATTCGAATCATTAAAGTCACTTTTGTAGGCATTTTCATCGTCACCTAAAAAGAATTTCCACTCTTTGTTAATTGGAATTTCCACTCTTGCATTTTCCTCTTTTGAACAAGAGCTGAAAAAGCTGAAAAAGAGTATGTAAATTGGAATTAAAATTATTTTATATCTCTTCATATCTTAGTAAATTACTGAACAGTAAGCCAATCTATAATTAATTGTCCTTTTTTTAAAGGTCTTAATCTTAGTTTATATTTTCCTGCGTTAATTGTTGTGTGCGTATCGGTTTTTTTAGTTCTCCACTTTTCTGTTGAGGATACAAATTCTATTTCACCTTTCCACTGTCTAATTCCATCAAAGGATAATATCTCCATTTCAACAGGCATATTCTCATTTAGAATATTCATAAATCTAAAATCTATTCCATAGACAGAAGCTAGCCCAACTTCAAAATCAAATTCTATTTCACTATCAATGTTAGATACTTCAACACTTCTTTTATTATTTGGAAGAGATATAATTTTAGCATTAGGTCCTTTAAGTTTTGCATCATAGCCTCTATATCTAACTGTTTCACGCATATCTATTGGAAGCACCATATTATGATCGTAGGTTACGAAAACAGAGTACATAGTTCCATCTTTCTTAGCTCCTAATGTTATGGTATCTTCTTTTTTGAACTTTTTACTATAAAGGCTATAGTTTGTTCCTCCATTGAAGGTCGATTTTAGATACCCAATTTCGTCTTCTTTTTTCCATTTTTTTAACCATATAGGTGGTGTATCATTTTCATCAATAGCTATATATACATTTATGTTGTCACCAGCAATAAAAAACGTATTCTCATTCGGACGTCTTTTAACTTCATTGCATAAGTGAATCCACTCTGCACCGTGCAATTCAGGTGGAATATGATAAAATGCACCATCAACATCAGCATATTGAGTTTCTCCAGTATTTAGCCAACTTCTTTTTTTCCATTCACAATTTGGATTATCAATTATTAGCTCTTTAATTAATCCTATTGGTTTTGGGGTTTTATAGATTCTTGATTTATTTGTTGTAGAAATGGCTATGGCCGAAATAATAGCTTGACTTGATTTAACATTTGGAAATGAAATTTCAATTCTGCCATTTTCAACATCTACATCAAAAGTTTTTTTAATAGCTTGATTTACACCAACCTCTTTCCAAATATCAAAATCTTTTAATAATATCTCATTATTTATTGCAACATCAAAGACTCTCCATTTTTCACAGTTTAATCCACCACCAATGCCATACCAAGGCTCTACAAAATATAGTTCAATTTTATATCTTCCATTTTCAACAGGGAAATGATATTTTAATTGGTTATTATTTCCATATCTAAAAGTTTGAAAAAGCTTTTGTTCTAACGTTCCTTTAATTGGGTCGTTAGTATATCTTTGACTACCAAAGAAGTGAGGCATTTCTTCAAAGTTGTCAGTCCAGTTAGTTGAGCCCCAGCTTTTCGAATCATTTAACTTTACATCTGCTTCCCAATAGTTTCCACAGTTATCTATATAACTATCACCTCCGCAGTTAACTCTGTATATATATTTGCTGTTTTCATCTACCTTAATCATTTTTTCTTTGGCGCTGCTATTTTGTGCTATTGGCAGATGATTAAGTTGTATAATATCTTCTGCTACAGCTCTGTTATTTACATACCCAACAGCTTTTATGATATTTGTTTGAATATCTACATTATTCCAAATAAAGAAAGTTCCTTTTCCTTCATTCACTTTTTTACCTAAGGATATTGAATTATCAAATCCATTGAAAAGCTCCACTTCATCGCAATTGGAAAATACAACTATACTATCTTTAATACCTGGTTCTGTAAATCTATCTGGCCAATTATGTCCATATATATAAACCATAGGTTCTTTATATTTGTCTGCATAATTTGCTCTATACATATAATAGACAGAAATAGGCTCGCCCCAAACAGTAAAAAGTCCTTTGTAATTTACTGGTCCAACTTTATCTAACTCTCTCAAACCTTCGCCACTCTGTATTCTTCCCGGGTTTTCGTGTGATGCAAATAGCCATTGAATATGCCCACAAATACTATCAGAAACTTTTTCAGCCATTGACAATTTAATATTCATAAGCTGACACATTCTATATTCTGAATGGATTCCATTTTGATCAAATTCGCCTGTAGTGTGTAAATCTGTAGTTCTCCAAGCGCCATATTCACCATTAAATATTTGCTGAACCATATCTTTATCATATCGATATGGATCTCCACCATAAGTTCCAGACCAGTTTTGAATTACATTCCAGTCGGTCCCTGTTCCGCCATTACAAGTTGTAACAACTCTTTGCGATGATGCTGTTGGGTCTAATTCTCGAATAATTTCAGAACATTCCCGTGCAAAGTCTTCAGGAAGAGTACTTTCATTTTGTAATCCCCAAATTACGTTTGACGGATTGTTTCTTCTTTCCTTAACAAAATCTCTAAGTCGAGCTTTAAAGTTTTCTCTAAAGTCAGGATTATCAAACCATATATGAGCAGACATTTGTGGCCACCACAGCATACCAATTTCATCCCATCGTTCTTGATATCTTAAATTATGAGGTTGATGAGCATCTCTAAAAAGGTTAAAACCGGCAGAACGTACTTGTTCAGTTCGTGAATAAACCATCTCATCTGTGAAAGAGTGACTTCTTCCCATAAGGTGTTCATACTCTGCCGTTCCATTAATGAAAACAGGTTCGCCATTTAGGTAAAATCTGTTGGTCGCACCTTTGCCAACTACAGGTTCAACATCCCATTTTACCCAACGAATACCATATCTGTTTTCAATTTTGTCAATAATTTTTTCGTTTTCATAAATATTAGTGACAACATTATATAAATATGGATTTTCTATACTCCAAAGAGTTGGGTTTTTAATATTTGTGAAAATGTTTTCAGCAATTATAGTCTCATTTGGTTGTAAAGCAACCTCTTTTCTGACTGTTTTAATTGCTTTTCCTTTATTGTTTTTTAGAATATTTTCAATGGTAATAAATCGTTCGTTTTCAGAATAGTTTTTTACTTCAGTATTTACATTTACATCTGCACTCTTTGTAGTTACAGTTGAGTCATTCCACAGATGAACACCAAAAGGCTCAATCTTAATATCATTTGTCATTAAAAGATGAACAGGTCTAAAAACTCCAAGTGGTTGACTCCCTTCAGAAAACCCCCATTCAGGACTACAACCACCACAGACCCAAGGCAAATCCCTAATATCGGCAGGGTGCTCAGCAAGAATTGTTAACTGATTTTCTTTGCCAAATTTTGCAGCATCTGTAATATCAATTGTAAATGAAGTCTTGCCACCAGCGTGATATCCAACCACTATTTCATTGAGCCAAATTGTTGCATAAGATCCGACTCCCTCAAAAAACAGAAATGCTTTTGTGTTATTGTTCTCTGGTATAAAAAGAGATTTTCTATATAGTGCTTGTCCGTGTAAATTTCCGTGTCTTTCTCTTCTAAAACCATAATATTGGTCCCAATTGTGTGGGATGTTGACTTGTTCCCACTTGCTATCATCAAAATCTAGTTGTTTGAAATTTACTGTATCGTTGCAAGTACTGTCATCTAAAATTATAGATGACCAGTTTTCTGTAATTAATTTTTTATATCTAATTTCTTGTTGATTTGTTGTGCATTGCCAGTTTGCAAAAGCAAATATTGCAATAATAAATAGAAAATACTTTTTCATATACCTGAATATATAGACAAAATTTAATACAAAAATGTTATCGTTTGCAATTTTATAAATAGCTAATAATCAATTGATAATCCTTTTGTAATATTGTTATTTAATTGATTGTTTTATATTTTTTTAAATATAGAGAACAAATATACAAAAGTACTATCTAAAATGCAAAAGTTATTATTGGCGAATATTGCTTTTATAGCTTGATGTTGTTGGTGTTGTAAGAGTTTATTTTATTTTAATATGAAATCGCTATTTTTTATTTTTTTATATTTTATATGAAAAAATTAGCAATTAGTTATGAAAACGTTTAACTTGCAATGATTAATTATCTTTTTTGATATTTAAATTTTGATGTAACACTCTTATTTATAATGACATAAGTTGGATATGATAAAAATGTATTTTATGAAACAAAAAGTTTACTTTTTAGTGATTTTTCTTTCCTTTTTCGTAGTTTCTTCGATTATTGGTCAAGAGCGCGGTTTATTAAACACATCTGATAGTAAATTCTCTTTAATGCAGAATGTTGATATGAACAGTGTTGTTTTTACAGATGGTTTTTGGAAAGAGCGTTTTGATGTTTGTAAGGATAGTATGGTTCCTTTTATGTGGTCTATATTTAATGATGCAGAGCGTAGTCACTCTTTTAGGAATTTTGAGATTGCCGCAGGTCTTTTTGAGGGAGAGCACGATGGACCTCCATTTCACGATGGTGATTTTTACAAATGGCTTGAGGGCGCAATATCTATATATGCAATTTCGAAAGATAAAGAGTTAGATAAGCTAATTGATAACATTATTTCAGTTATTGGTAAAGCTCAACGTGATGATGGATATATTCATACTCCTGTAATTATTTCTCGAAAGAACAATCCTGATGCCCCTGCAGAATTTGCAGAAAGAATGGATTTTGAAACATATAATTTAGGTCATTTGATGACAGCAGCAGCAGTTCATTATCGAGTTACAGGAAAAAAGAGCTTATTAAATATAGCTATAAAGTCGGCTGATTTTTTACTTGATTTTTATGAAACTGCATCTGCAGATTTAGCTCGTAATGCTATTTGTCCGTCTCATTATATGGGCGTTACAGAGATGTACAGAACAACAAAAGAGCCTAAATATTTAGAACTTGCCAAAAATTTAATTGAGATTAGGTCTTTAGTTACAAATGGAGCAGATCATAATCAAGATAGAATCCCTTTTAGAGACCAAGAGGAGGTTATGGGTCACGCAGTTAGGGCAAATTATCTTTATGCTGGAGTTGCTGATGTAGTTTTAGAGACAGGTGATGAAACACTTTTAGAACCACTTAATAAAATTTGGAGTGATTTAGTTTCGTCAAAAATCTATATCACAGGAGGTTGTGGACCGTTATATGATGGTGTTTCACCAGATGGCACAACTTATGACCAGCCATATATTCAGCAAATTCATCAAGCTTATGCACGTCCATATCAATTGCCAAATTTGACAGCTCACAATGAGTCTTGTGCAAATATTGGTAATATGTTGTGGAACTGGCGAATGCTGCAAATTTCTGGTGAAGCTAAATATGCACATTGGTTAGAACAAACCTTATATAATAGCATTCTATCAGCTGTTAGTTTAGACGGGAAACGATTTTTCTATACAAATCCACTTTCTGTAAATCACGACGTTCCTTTTGAGCTTAGATGGTCAAAAGATAGAGAAGAGTATATTTCACATTGCAATTGTTGTCCACCAAATGTTGTAAGGACTGTAGCTCAAGTTAATAGTTATATCTATTCTATTTCAGATAATAGTTTGTGGTGTCATCTGTTTGCAGATAATGATTTTAAGACAAAATTAGCAAATGGAGATAAACTTGAAATAAGTCAAAAGACTGACTATCCATGGGATGGTCTTGTTGAATTTACAATTAATAGAGCGCCAAAAGAAGAATTCTCATTAAAAATAAGAATACCTGATTGGGCTGATAATTCAACTATTTCTATTAATGGTAAAGAAGTTACAAAGCCTGCAAAAGGTGATTATGTAGAACTTTCACAAAAATGGAAAAAAGGTGATAAAATAGTTTTAAATATGCCAATGCGAACTCGTATGATTCAAACCAATCCTTTGGTTGAAGAGACTCGAAATCAGATTGCTATTCAACGTGGACCAATTGTTTATTGCATTGAGTCACCAGATATGCCAGATGATTATAGAATTTTTGACTTTGCTATAAGTGAAGATGCTGTTTTTAAACCAATTGATATAATAATGGAAAACAGTAAAATTAAAGCATTGGAAGTAGATGCTCAAGTAGTTAGTAGTGATGATAGTCATGAATTATATAGTGAGTTAAAACCTAATAGTAAAAAAGAGTTTAAAACTATTCGTCTCGTTCCATATTATTCGTGGAATAACCGTGGAGTATCTGAGATGAGTGTTTGGATTCCACTTAGGTAGTATTTATTTTGATAAACTTAAAACTAATAAAATGATTAGATTTTCAAAAAAACTGCCGCTATTATTTTTATTTTTCACTTTTTCGTTGAGTGCTGTTTTAGCAGAGAAACCAATTGTGAAAGTAGATTTAAATATTGCGGGTCGCCAAGATGGTGAGGTAAATGAACCTGGTTATACCCCATGGGTTGTTCAGCAGTCCGAAGAGGATGTTCTAACTATTGATGGTATAAATTTTAAAATTAGATCTATTTCAAGTAATTCTAATTTGAGAACTGGATGGTCAAAGGCTGATATTCAGGGAGAATATTTGCCACGGCTGGCCAATGATGGAGTAACTACATCTGATAATGATGGTGGAGATATTGAATTTGTAATTAGTGGATTGCCTGCTGGTACTCATTCTATTCAGACATTTCATAGCACATGGGATAATCCTGTAAATAATGTATTTTCTCCTGTTTCGTTATATTTGAATGATGTTCTGGTTAAAGATAATGTTTCACCAACAAATAGGGTGGCCAAAAATAACGAAGCTACAACACTTTATGTGCAATTTTCTGTAGTTGATGAAAATGAAGAAGTTGTTTTAAGGTATGAATCTTTAAAAAGTTTTACAACAACAGAGACAAAACCTGATGGAAGTTTAAAAAATCTAAATATCAATGTGTGTATTAATGGTTTTGAATTAAATACTCCTTATACAGCAAAACAAGCAAAAAACCCATTTCCACTTGATGGAGATATTCATGCTCCACTAGATGAAAATAATGTTACACTTTTGTGGGAAAAAGCTCCTGATGCAATAAAAAGCATTCTTTATTTTAGCACAGATAAAGAGTTGGTTAAAAGTTCTGATGTTTCTGTATTGATGGGTGAATTTACATCTTCAACAAGTTATTATGTTGATGATCTATATAGTATGAACAATTATTATTGGAAAGTAGATCAAGAAGAAGCTGATGGTACTTTAACAGAGGGTCAATTGTGGAGCTTTAGGCCACGCCAATTGGCATTTAGAGGTGCAGAAGGGTATGGTAGATTTGCTACAGGTGGAAGAGGAGGTAAAGTTGTATATGTTACAAATTTGAATGATGATGGTCCAGGTAGTTTGCGTGAAGCAATTACAAATGATATTGGTCCGCGAACTATATTGTTTAATGTTTCAGGAATTATAACACTCAATTCTCGATTAACATTAAATCAGCCATTTGTAACGATAGCTGGTCAATCGGCTCCTGGAAAAGGTATTTTAATTCGTTCGGCACCTTTAGGAATAGGCAGTGAGGCTATTTGTAGATTTATTCGAGTTAGATTAGGTGCTGGTGACACAGCTGATGCACTTGGTATGGCAGGGGCTGATCATAGTATTGTAGATCATTGCTCTCTTGGTTGGTCTATTGATGAAGCATTTAGCTCCAGAAATTCAAAAAATATAACTTTGCAGTGGACTATGATATCTGAGGCTCTTAATATTGCTGGACATAAAAATTATCCTGAAGGATCAGGACATGGATATGCAGCAACTATTGGTGGTGATATTGCAAGTTTTCATCACAATTTGTTGGCTCATTGCTATGGACGTAATTGGAGTTTAGGTGGTGGGCTTGATGGTAATGGTTATTATGCAGGAAGATTAGATATATTTAATAATGTTGTTTATAACTGGGGTAGTAGGGCTACAGATGGTGGTGCTCATGAAGTAAACTTCGTGGGTAATTATTATAAAAAAGGAGCTGCTACAAGACAAAATACAATTTTAAGAGCTCAGCTAGAAGGTGCAGGAAAAGGTTCACAAAGTTATTATTATTATGATAATATTGTAGAAAACACCAATGGGTCTTTAGCTTGTGATGGAACAGATGACAGTTGTTCAAGAAGTGTAGAAGTGTCACCTAATCAAGTTGTTGATTGGGAGGTTTTTGTTGATGCCCCTTTCTTTCCTTCTTATGCAACCGTGGAATCTGCTAAAGATGCATATAAATCTGTACTTTCTGATGTTGGGTGCACTATGCCTATGTTTGATGAACATGACCAGCGAATTATTCAAGAGACAATGAATGGCACATATACATATATAGGCAGTAAGACACAAGAGGGTGGAATAATAGATCATGAAAATGATGCTGGTGGCTTTGAATCATATCCTGTTACTTATCATGAAGAGAATTTTGATTCAGATATGGATGGTTTGCCAGATTGGTGGGAAATTCTTCATGGAACAGACCCTTATTCTCCGGAAGGTGATTTTTCAGATAGTAATGCAGATGTTGATGGTGATGGATATACAGCTTTGGAAGATTATTTAGAGTGGATGTCAGTTCCACGATTTTATATTTCAAACTCTGGAGCACACCCAATCGACTTGTCTCCATTGGTGTCACAATTATACAAATCACCAGTTTTGACAGTGGTTAAAAGTGATAATTTAAATGTTACATTTAATAATAAAGTTGCATCTGTAAAAGCTCTAGATGATTTTGTAGGTATTGCTTATTTAGATTTTAAAATAACAGATTCAGAAAACAGCATTTTTAATAGAAGAGTTGGAATTTTAGTTGAGGATAATGAGTCTACCTCAATAAAATCAGTTAAAGAGACAAATTTGATTTCTGTTTATCCTCAAATATTCAGCGATGAGGTGAATATTGATATACATTGGAATTATAATGCAGAAGTTAATATTGAGGTTATGCGATTGGATGGAGTTATTGTTTACAAGAAGGACTATACTATTTCAGAAGGGCATAATAAGATTATTTTAAATGATTTGAAAACTTTGTCACCTCAGCCATATATTTTAAAAATAAAAGAAAATAAAGGCAGTAAGGTAGGGGAGATTTACAAATTAATAAAGATTTAAGTTGGGGCATTCATTAAATGCTTAAACATTTGGTTATCAGAGAAATAAGCTGTATATTCTTGTAAGAAAAACCCCGAAAAAGAGCAATATTGCCCA
>JGI24707J26582_10003389_pt1 | contig 11471 bp, 6 predicted proteins | sample BioPla1DNA1_FD_26582 | JGI IMG/M metagenome (IMG submission 26582) | reverse complement strand
TTCCTCTGCTTCGATCTCGCTGAATATTGCGATCGCCGCCGCCGCCGCCTCTTTATTCTTCTCCGCAGCTTCGATCTCGCCGTTCAACACCGCCGTCGCCTCTTCCAGCTCCGGGATCGTCTGGCAGGGAAGTATTCCCCTGCCGAAAGAGACGAAGAGCTCGCTGAATTCCTTTTCGATGGTCTGCAACTCGCTGCGGTACTCTTCCCAGCGTTTGTCGAGATCCTCCCTTTCGTCCAGGATTGCCTCCCGCTCCTCCTTCAACCCAGCGCTCCGCGCCTCGCTGTAGGGGCAGCCCCGGTTTTTACCGCGGAAGGGCAGGTATCCTGAAATTCTTTCCCGCCAGACAGCGAGCGCCTCCGCCAGATCGTTTCCGGCACCGGCATCGCCAAAATGGCTCTCCAAAATCGCCCTCTGCTGCCCTATCTCTGCCGACAGCGTTTCCTTCAAACGCAGCTTTTCCCGGTAACTTTCCAGCGTCCCCACCGTGAGCCCCTCTTTTAGCTGGCGCAGCCGATCCCCGGCAGCAGTGATCCCAAAACAGACTTCTTCAATCTCAGTGCTGATCCGCTCACCAATATCTTTCCGGACCGCTGCCTCTTTATCCTTTTCATCTCTTTCTCTTTCTAGCGCCGCCAGGCGGCGATGAAATTCTGCTAATTCCTTCTGCAGCTCCAGGGGCCCTGCGGCGCTGAAGCCCAGCCCAGCCGCTTCAAAGCGCAGCTCCCTGTTGAGCGCTGCAAGGGCACTCCGCCCACGCAGCAGGGCTAATTTGCAGAAGGCGCCGGTGAACAGAACGCCACCGGCAGCAGCCAGGAGCAGGTAAAGCCACCACGCCGGCCGGACCAGCAGNCCTATCAGCGAGAGGAGAAAGCTGAGCGCTGAAAAAAAGGCCGCATAGGTGAAAAATCGCTCCCTGCTTACGGATTCCTTTCCCTTCAAAGAGCAGTCCAGCGCCTGCCATCGCTGCAGCAGGGGCTCCACCCTCTCCGCGAGAAGCCTCCTCCTTTGCCGCTGCTCCTCCACCGCTTCCGCCGCCTCCTTGAAAGCATCGGCAGCCCGGCGGCCCAGCTGCTTTTCCTGGTGGAGCGCATCGCGTAGCTGCTTCTCTTTTTTTATGCCGGCTTGAAGATCATCCTGCAGGCGCTGCCATTCCGCTTCAACGGCGCTGTTAAAATTCTGCACCGCCGCCGATTCCCTCAATTTGCTCTGTAAAATATCCAGAGCCTCGCTGCCCTTCTCATAAAGTTCCCCTTTGCGGGATGCCTCGAGCTGCTCCAGCCGCCGCTCTATCTCGCGCAGCTCCATCGCCAGGAGGGCTGCTTTCTGCTCTACCCGGTCATAGCCCTCTTTCCTTAACCGCCCGGCCAGCTCGCGGGCCCTGTCAACAAGCTGCTCTGCCCTGCGCAGGTTGCTTTTCAATTTTAAGGGAGCGGTATCCTGAAAATCTAGCCCCGGTGTCAGCCGACCCTTTTCACGCAATTTTTCCCTGATCTTCCCCAGGCCAGCGCTGCGCAGCCCCGTAAGGCGGTGGGTAATATCCCGGTAAAAGTCGCCCTCCTGATCCACGGCCAAATCGCTGTCACGAACCACAAATATATTGCGGCATTCTTCGGTGCTCACCTGCAGGAGATGGGGCAGCAAGCCCGCCTCAGGCAGCTTCCATTCTTCCCCTTCATGCTCGAGGATAAGAAAGCCCTCAGGAGACTCTTTCACCCGGTCGATAGCCTCGAATGAGCGCGCTTCCTTTCCCAGCAGTAATTTCACCAGCGCATCGATGGTGAGGCTCTTCCCCGCTTCGTTGGGGCCGTAAAAAAGATTGAAGCCGCTTAGCCTGCGGCGCCCGCTTTCGGGGAGGGGGCCGTAGCGCTGCAGGGCAAGCTCCCTGATCCTCATGAACGCACCTCCATCATCGCCCGGATCGCTGCCTTCTGGATCCGTTCCTTCAGTTCCCCAGGATAATCTGTGGCCGCCAGCTTCCGGTGAAAAAGCCGGAAAAGGGGATCCTCCAGGATCTCTCCGATATCCATAAAGCTGAATTCAGGCTCCCCGTAAAGTTTTTCGCCCGCCGCCTGCTGCAGCGACTTCACCAGTTCCTCTTCACTGCCGCCCTCCTGCCCGTTGTAAAAACCCTCCACGGTAAGCAGGAGCCGCGCCTGGGGGTGCAGGTTGGCCAGCCGCCGCCGGAGCAATGCTACGGGGTCGGTCTGGGGGGAAGCAAAGGGATCGAGGTGCAGCCTTTCCTCCACAAAGTGAAAAGTATCCAGGGCGATCTCTTCCGGAGAGGCGCCTACCTGCCAGAGGTGGACCTTGCGCGGCCCCGTCTCGCGGCGTGTCACGGCGACAGGCGAGCCGGGATAGACAAAAAAGCGGCCCGGGGAGAGCTCCCAGGCGGTAAAGCGGCTGTGAAAGTGGCCGGCCAGGACAGCGCTCACGGGGAGATCACGAAAGTAGTCAAGCCTGGCCGGCATATAGCGCCCGGGTCCTTCTCCGCCGAGATCCTCGCGCGCATAGAAAGCATCGAGCAGCTCCCCGTGATAGAGGAGGATATCGATCCCCTCCTCCGGTATGAGAGTAGAGAGCTCCCGCAGCCTCAGGGCCAGCGCAGCGCTGCTCAGCGGTTCATAGGGCATCCCCCAGAACCTGATCCCGCCGGCCTCCACCGGCTCCCGCCAGTGGCGGATCACCCTGACCCCCTCTCCGAAGAAGAGACCGCTGCGATAAGCGCGGTAATCGTGATTTCCCGGCAGTATCACCGTGCTGAACCCACCCCCGCTGAAAATATCGCGCAGCCGGGGCCGGAGCAGCGCCGCATCGGCATGCTGATCAAAAAGGTCGCCGGCGATAGCCAGAACCGAAGCGCCTCTCCGCCGGGCCAGCCCGGTGAGCTCATCCAACGCAGCCCATCTTTCAGCGGCGCCCTCACAAAGGTGCAGATCGGAGGTGTGCAGTATTTTCATCGGAGCGGCTTGTTCCATTCTCTTTCTTCCTTCCTGCAAACTGTACTGGTAGCGCTGTAAAAAATAGTTCGCCGGAAGAAAGCCTAAAACCTGCCGCATGCGGAAGGGGGAGCCGGGAGGCGCTCTTCTGCTCTGCTAGCGCAGCGGCCCTACGGTAGCAAAATGGATACCCTCTTTTAGGGTAATGGGGTGCTCGATCCCGTTCACGCGCAGGCTAACCATATCCCGGGGAACAGCAAGAAAGATCCTGCTGTCCTCCCGGGACTGCTCGTGCAGGCGCAGGGTAACGCTGTTCCGGCGCAGGATCAGTTTTTCGATCTGCGCCCCGGGGTAGATATGTCCCGTGGCGCCGAGCAGGTAGGGCTTCTCTTCACCCGGTTCGATGGCATAAAGACAGAGGGTCTCGTAGGGATCCAGCGCCAACGTGGCTCCGCGGGGCAGGACAAAGTGGCGGGGATGAAAGTAGGGACCGCCATCGAGGGCCGCATCGCGGGGGCGGCCTGTCAGGTTGGCCAGGGCGAGGTAGCGCCGCCGCCGGGCCGTAAATTCGATCCGGTAGAAGCCATCCTGATTTTCAACGCTGTCAATTAGCGCTTCCACAGCGGGGAAAGCGCTGCGAAGCTGCTGCCTCTGCTCCGCCGTATACTCCGCCGGATCATCCGAAAAAAAGACAAGCCCACCGAAAAGCTGATTGAGGAAGAAAAGGGAGCCCCGCTGATGATGAGTCAGGCGGTTTAGATTTTTCCCTGGAAGTCCATCCCGCAGGAAAAACACATCGGGATCGTTGCGAAAAGCCCGCCCATCGAGATGGTGACGCCCGATCGTGGAGAGCAGCGAATTTCCTGTGGAAAGCCGTTCCCGGATAGAGAAGCCCTTCAGGGGAAGATCCCAGGATTCGTAAACATCGGCGCCGATGCGGCAGTAGTCGACCCGGCCCATCGCCGGACCCAAAGGAACGCCGCAGCCTAACAGCTTGCTTTCCCCGGCCTGTTTGCGGAGAAATTCCATTACCTCGGTCATAACTGCGCCGCGCGATCTTCCCCGCCGCGGTAGCAGGGCAGCGGCAAAAAGAAAGTCGAGCTTGAAAAGACGATAGCCCCACTCGTCCCGAAGCCGCTGGAACACCCGGCGCAGATAGTCCTGAAAGCCGGGCGCGTAAAAATCGAGGGCGTAAAACCAACCGCTCCAGCCAGGATTGTACCCTGCCTTCACCGGCCGGCCCCGGCTGTCGCGCAGCAACCATTCCTTCTTCTCCCGAAAGAGCTGCGAACGGCGTTCACAGATCAGTGGCGCCAGCCAAAGCCCCGGTTGAAAACCCCGTGCGCTGATCCTGTCAGCAACTTTTTTCATCCCCGAAGGAAATTTTGCGTTGGGCTCCAGCCAGTCGCCGATCGCCTGCTGCCAGCCGTCGTCAATCTGTAAGTAGTCAAAGGGGAGCCCCAAGGCAGAAAGCTCCTCCAGGTTATGCTCGATGTCGTCCCCGGTGACATGTGTGTAGTAATTGTACCAGCTGCACCAGCCTGTTACGCGGGGGGAACGTTTTTGGGGAAGCCCCATCGCTTTGAAATATTCATCCATCACCGCCCGGGGTTTTCCCCGGCCCAGATAGAGTCGCAACAGAGGATAGCTCTTTTTGCAAAGGGCCCCTTCACAATCGCGGGAGATGATCAGGCGATCGCGTCGGTAATCGTAATCAAAAAGGGTGTAACCCGCTCCCTCATCCAGGGAACCTAGCAGGAAGATCTCACCCTCACCGGTGATAAAGTAGGTGTAGGTCCAGGAATGCAGATGCCCGCGGCGCCCGGAATAGCGGTGCAACCGGTAGTCGCCATAAGGCCCTAGAAAAGGATACGCAGGCAAGAATAACCGGGGCAGGCGATGGGCGGGCGACATCTCCCCGCTGCTGCTCCAGGACTGAAAACCGTTAACCATCATCCTTTTGCTTTCAGCGAGGGAGGGTTTTAATTCAATCTTGAAATGCAGCAGCTCCACCGCTGCGGGGGTCTTCAGATCTACAAAAAAACGCCGGCCCAGGCGCAACCCCGCGCCATCGATCTCCAGATCCGCTGTAAACTGATCCTTCTTCGTCCCCGTAAAATGGCAGAGGGCTCTTTTATTACCGGAGAGGTAGCCCAGCTCAATATGGGAAAACATGGAATGATCCTACCCTTCTCATCGTAGTATCCCGATAGTTGCGCTATGATTTACAATTCGCCTTCTCTTCAAAACTTCCTGCTTTCCGGGAGCTGTCCCGGTAATTGAGCAGGCCTCCATATTTTAATTAAATCGGGAGTCTATTGAAACATTTACCGAAACATGTTATTATTTCTATGTTATTTTATTGTTTACAGTTGTCCTAAAGATGTAANNACTTCGTCATTCAGTACAATTGAGGAGGTCTTAGCGTGATGGAGCTCCGCCCCTGGCTAAAGCAATACCCTACCCGGTGTGATCTCGACTACCCCGGGCTGTCGCTTTTTCATTACCTGAAACATACCGCAGATCAGTATCCCGGGAAGACGGCGCTGATCTACAATAACGAGCGCATAACCTACCGGGAGATGATGAGCAGAATAGATCATCTCGCCGCTTTTTTCGCCGCTATGGGACTAAAAAAAGGAGACCGGGTTGCCCTGCTACTCCCCAANACCCCGGCATATGTCTACAGTTTTTACGGCGCCCTGCGCCAGGGGCTCATGGTCGTACCGATCGATCCCCTTCTGACCTCCCGNGAGATGGGCTTTATCGTTCGCGACACCAGGGCGAAGATCCTTATTGTCGTCGATGCCCTCTTTTCACTTGTTGAAGAAGCCATGCTCGAGCAGGAAGTTGAAAATATAGTCATCTTTTCCCTGTTCGGAGAGGCCGACACGCCCGGCGCCCGCTACTTCGAGGAAATTATGCAGCAAAGCTGGCCAGAGCCGCCCGATGTAATCATTGATCCCGAAGAAGATTACGCCCTGCTGCTCTACACCAGCGGCACCACCGGTTTCCCGAAGGGATGCATGCTCACCCATGGAAACATAATTGCCAACGCCTGGGCGACCAGAAAGATCCTNGGCGAGTGGAAAGAGCGCTTCGCGGGCGAAGATATCCTGTCGATAGCTCTGCTGCCTTTCTTCGGCGCCTATTCCATCATCTGCTCCCTCATCGCAGGGTTGACAATCCCCTCGGGGCAGATCCTGGTGCCCCTTATCGATATCGACCTGGTCCTCGAGCTGATCCATCAGTACAGGCCGGCTATTGTCCCAGGAGTACCGGGCCTTTACACAGAGCTGATGCAGCATCCGAAAACCGGGCAGCACAGCCTTGATTCGATCAGGATATGTATCAGCGGTGATTCCCCCATGGCGGTGGAGGCGCTGGAGCAGTTTGAAGAGAAAACCGGATCGAGCATTCTGGAGGGCTACGGCCTCACTGAGGCATCGCCGATCACCCACTGCAACCCTTTTCTGGGACTGCGCAAACCGGGCAGCGTGGGCATACCTTACCCCGGCACCGACTGTAAAATAGTAGATCTGGAAACAGGAGANCGCCGGCTGCCTCCCGGCGAAAAAGGTGAACTGGTTGTCAAAGGACCCCAGGTGATGAAAGGCTACTGGAACCTCCCTAACAAAACNGCTCAGGCCCTGCGCGACGGCTGGCTCTATACCGGTGACATCGCCTGGATGGATGAAGACGGTTACTTCTACATAGTCGATCGCAAGGTGAATATCATCAATTACGCCGGCAACAAAATATTTCCCCGTGAGATAGAGGGAGTCATCCTGGAGCACCCTGATGTCGCTGAAGCGGTCTGCATCGGTGTGCCTGAAAAATATTTTGGCGAAGTAGTCAAAACCTTCGTTGTGCTCAGAGATGGGGCTGAAGCGACGACGGAAGATGTTAAAGACTTTTGCCGTGCCAGGCTGGAAAAATTCAAAGTGCCCCGCCATGTTGAATTTCGCAGCGAGCTGCCAAGGTCAGTTGCAGGTAAGGTTCTGCGCCATAAACTGATTGTTGAGGAGCAGCGCCGGAGACTGCTGGCAGATTAACTCCAAGGATCGGAAACGTCCCGATCCGACGAAAGCTGCTCTGGAGCTGCTAATAAACCTCTCTATCCACCCTGTACGATAAAATTTCCTCCCTTCCATGTAAAATTATTTTCAGATTCCCGGACATGTTGCAGGAATAATGCCACTTTTATGGAAATAGTTAATAGTTTGTCACTATTCCGTTTTATAGAGGAGGAGCCCTTATGAATTCTCGTCCCTGGCTGAATAACTATCCCACCCGCTCGACGCTGGAATACCCCAATATATCGCTTTACCACTACCTGAAAAAGGTAGCCGACGAATATCCCGACCGCACTGCGCTCATATTCGTTGCCGATCAGGTCACTTACCGGGAGATGATGGAAAACATAGATCGTATGGCCACAGCCTTCAACAGCATGGGATTGAATAAGGGCGATCGCATCGCCCTGATGCTTCCCAACTGCTTTGCTTTCGTCTACAGTTTCTATGCCGCCATGAAGCTGGGGCTGGTTGTCGCGCAGCTCAACCCCCTTCTAACTGCCCGGGAACTGAGTTTTATCGTTCGGGACTCCGATGCCAAGGTGCTCATCGCCGCCGATGCTGTTTTTCAAACCATCGAACAAGCCATGCTCGATCAGGATATCGAAAACCTCGTCGTTGTCCCCCTTACCGGGCAGGATATCGGCGTCGACGCAATGCTCTTTGACGATATCCTGCAGCAACATGAACCGAACCCTCCCAAGGTGGAGATCGATCCAAAAAAAGATCTGGCCGTGCTTCAGTATACCGGCGGCACCACCGGTTTTCCCAAGGGAGTGATGCTTACCCATTTTAACCTTATCGCCAACGCTGAGATGACCCTGGAGGTCATGCGAGAATGGTTAAAAAAATTCGGCGGTAGAGAAATATTCTGTATGGGCCTGCTCCCTTTCTTCCATTCCTACGGGATGACCTGCTGTCTTACCACAGCGCTGACGATCCCCTCCGGTCTGATCCTGGTGCCGCAGTTCAATGCCGACCTGATTTTTTACCTGATTCAGCAGTACCAGCCGGCCATCTTCCCCGGAGTGCCCACCGCCTTCATGGCCTTGATGAATCACCCCGAGGTGGAGAACCACAATCTTGGATCCATCGATATCTGCATCAGCGGCGCCGCGGCGCTGCCGGTGGAGGTGTTGGAACAGTTCGAACAGAAAACCGGCGCCAGCATCCTGGAAGGTTACGGCCTCTCCGAAGCCTCGCCGATCACTCATTGCAACCCTCTCCTGGGGGTGCGCAAGCCCGGCAGTATCGGCATGCCCTACCCCGATACCGACTGCAAGATCGTCGATCCAGAAAAGGGCGATCAGGAGCTGCCTGCCGGAGAAGAGGGGGAACTGATCATCAAGGGTCCGCAGGTAATGAGCGGTTACTGGAACAGGCCCAACGACACCGCCGTTGCTTTACGCGATGGATGGCTCTACACCGGCGATATCGCCCGGATGGACGAGGATGGCTATTTCTATATCGTCGATCGAAAAAAAGATATGATCATCTACGGCGGTAACAATATTTACCCCCGTGAGGTAGAGGAGATCCTCTATGAGCATCCCAAGGTAGCCGAGGCAGTTTGCATCGGTGTCCCCGAGAAATATTTTGGCGAAGTAGTGAAAGCCTTCATCGTCCTAAAAGACGGGGTGGAGGCCACCCCCGAGGAGATTATTGAATTTTGCAGGCCCCGGCTGATCAAATATAAGGTGCCCCGCCAGGTCGAATTCCGCAGCGAGCTGCCTAAAACCATGGTCGGCAAGTTCCTGCGCAAGGATCTGGCCGTCGATGAGCAGCGCCGGCGACGCCTCGAAGNGCTCGAAGGATAGCTGCCCGCCCCCCTCTCCCTGTCCCTCTCCCGCCAGGGGAGAGGGAACAAAAAAAACACCAGGGGAAGAGCCCCTCTCCCTGTCCCTCTCCCGCCAGGGGAGAGGGAACGAAGAAGATGCCGGGGGGAGAGGAAACAAAGAAAACACCAGGGGAAGAGCCCCCTCTCCCTGTCCCTCTCCCGCCAGGGGAGAGGGAACGAAGAAGATGCCGGGGGGAGAGGAAACAAAGAAGGTGCCGGGGGAATAGCCCCAGATTTCCCCCTCTCCCTTGAGGAGGATCTTTCCTGTTCTCCCCCTCCCCCTTGAGAAAGATCTTCCCTGTTCTCCCCCTCCCCCTTGAGGAGGATCCTCCCTATTTTCCCCCTCCCCCTTGAAGGGGGAGGGCCGGGGTGGGGGTGATTAAAACCACCTCAAGCTATCCGTAATACAAATATCGCTTTTGTAAAGGGGGGAGATTCCTTTTGCCTAAGTATAAAAACGCCCTTACCGTCAGGCGCTCCCGCTTGCTGAGAAAGAACTCTACCGATGCAGAAAGAATTATCTGGAGTCACCTGAGAAACAAAAGAATGATGGGTGTTAAGTTTAGAAGAGAGCAACCCTTTGGGCGATATATTGTGGATTTCATTTCTTTTTCCAACAAGCTCGTAATTGAAATAGATGGCGGTCAACATGCCCGCCAAAAAGAAAAGGACANAGTCAGGGATAGATTCATCCGTCAGGCGGGTTTTAGGATCTTGCGCTTTTGGAATAACGAAGTACTACAGAACCGAGAAGCTGTACTTGAAGTGATCAGGAGAGCTTTATTGGAAAGCACTGAAGAATAAAGGAGAGAGCCCCCTCTCCCTATCCCTCTCCCGCCAGGGGAGAGGGAACGAAGAAAACACCAGGGGAAGAGCCCCCTCTCCCTATCCCTCTCCCACCAGGGGAGAGGGAACGGAGAAGATGCCGGGAGAGAGGGAACAAAGAAAACACCAGGGGAAGGGCCCCCTCTCCCTGTCCCTCTCCCGCCAGGGGAGAGGGAACAAAGAAAACACCAGGGGAAGNGCCCCCTCTCCCTGTCCCTCTCCCGCCAGGGGAGAGGGAACGGAGAAGATGCCGGGGGGAGGGCCGGGGTGGGGGTGATCAGGGGAGANGGNACGGAAGAAGACGCCAATTCTGCGGCCTAGAGCTTCTCCTTAAAAAGGCGGTTCAGTTCCTGCGGATCGGCGCGGCCTCTGGTCAATGCCATCACCTTGCCGACAAGAAAGGCTAGCGCCTTTTTCTTGCCGCGGCGGTAGTTTTCGGCGGCCTCGGGATTTTCGGTGATCACCTGCTCCACCAGCGGCGCCAGCTCTTCTGTCCCCGATATCTTGCCCAAGCCCCGTTTCTTGACGAGGCGACGCGGTGATGCGCCGCTTTTGACCATCTCCTCGAGCAGCTCCTTGGCCACAGGGCGATTGATCTCGCCTCTGTCGAGCATCTCGAGCAGCTCCACGAGCAGCGCCGGGGAGATCTGCTCGATCTCTTTCCCCGCCTCACGTAGCTGGTAGATCAGATCGCCCTGGACCCAGTTGGCCAGGTTGCGGTGATCCTGGTAGTTCTCCGCCGCGCGCTCAAAGAAATCGGCCATCTCCCTGGTATCAGCTATGATCGCCGCCTCTTCATCGTCCAGGCCGTAGCGCTCCCGGAGGCGCTGCCTCTTCTGCCGGGGTAGCTCGGGCAATTTCTCTTTAAGCGCCTCGATATAGGAGCGCTCCAGCAGAAGCGGGGGTAGATCGGGCTCGGGGAAGTAACGGTAATCCGCCGCTCCTTCCTTCATCCGCATCACCANNGTGGCCTTGCNGCTGTCGTCCCAGTGACAGGTGGCCTGGATCACCTCACCACCGCCGGCAAGAATCCGGGCCTGGCGTTCTGCCTCGTAATTCAGGGCCTGTTCCACCGCCCGGAATGAATTCAGGTTCTTAACCTCTGTGCGGGTGCCCAGCTCCGACGATCCTGCCGGCCGAAGGGAGAGGTTGGCATCACAGCGCAGAGACCCCTCCTCCATCTTCACATCGGAAACGCCGGTATAGCGCAGCAGCCGCCGCAGCTCTTCCAGAAAAAGCCGCGCTTCCCTTCCCGAAGTGATCTCCGGTTCGGTGACGATCTCCAGTAGCGGCACCCCCGCCCGATTGTAGTCCACCAGGGAATAGGCGGCACTCATGATCGAATCCCCGGCATGGACGAGCTTGCCCGCTTCCTCTTCAAGGTGTGCCCGCTGTAGGTTGATCCGGCGGCTCCCTTCGGGCAGATCGATCTCTAAGTAGCCACCTCGAGCTAGCGGATAGTCGTCCTGCGAAATCTGGTAGGCTTTCGGCAGATCGGGGTAAAAATAGTTTTTCCGGGCAAAAATACTCTTCTCCTGCACCTGGCAATTCAGCGCCAGCGCTGCCAGGACGCCGTACTCCACGGCGCGGCGNTTCAGCAGCGGCAGTGTTCCGGGTAAGCCGAGGCATCCCGGGCAGCAGTTCGTATTGGGCTCGGCACCGAAGGCGGTGCTGCAGCCGCAGAATATCTTGGAATCTGTCTGTAGCTCCACATGTATCTCCAGGCCGATAACAGCTTCGTATTCCATCGCGATACCTCCTTCTAAAGTGCCGGCGGTGCAGGCTGCGGACGCA
>JGI24707J26582_10003388_pt1 | contig 11472 bp, 12 predicted proteins | sample BioPla1DNA1_FD_26582 | JGI IMG/M metagenome (IMG submission 26582) | reverse complement strand
CTCCTGAGGAACGATCTTCTTGAACCGGTCGTAAGTACTCTGCAAGAGTGATCGTCCTGTGCCGAAAAAATCAAGGAACTGCTTTGGTTTGTCTTCTTTGCTGAATGGCCAGAAACGACTGCCTACACCGCCGCTCATGATCACACAATAATTATGATTGTTTCTCATATCTAAGATTATATAAATTTGTACAATTGAAGGATTGTATGTCTGTTTAATTCAACCTGTATAGCTTATTAATCAATGTAAAGAACATCTTTTGATATCAATTTGTTCCATGACATTCAATTTATATCCTTAAAGATACAAAACATAACGCTAACAGCATGAAAAAGCAGCATAGAATATTGCAAAAAAATGGCAGATAGCTTTCATTATCCCAAAAAAAGAGCTACTTTTGCAGGCACTTTTCCAGGTAATGCCCAGATGGCGGAATTGGTAGACGCGCTGGTCTCAAACACCAGTGGATTCACTTCCATGCCGGTTCGATCCCGGCTCTGGGTACGAATTTAAAACGCTAAATATTTAATAATAAAATATTTAGCGTTTTTGTTTTGCTCCCCGTGTCCGCAATTTGTCCGCATTTTTGAGAAAGTTCGAAAATTTACACTCTTTTAGCAATATTTTATATTGACTAAACACGGCATTGTAAGATTGAATTTTGGTGATCCATATAGTTTTCAATATAGGAAAACTAATATTGTTTCCTTGTAAGAAAATCATTTTCTCAACTGTATTGAGCATTGAAACTATAAAGGAAAGAAAAATATTTTATGCTCTTAGCCTATTCATAAAAGTAGAAATAAGATGCGGCAAATTATCTTTTACATTCTCCTTCTTATCAAGTAATAAATTCATATTCCTTTCCACAAACTCTAGCATACCATCACGTGTTGAGTACATGGGAATTGTATCAGATCCTAAGTATTGTATGCCTTCATTCAATGCAATAGCTCTAAATCCTAGTTGGTTGACGATTCTAAATAATTTACTATCGCACTCTGCAAACATTATACCTTTCTCATATTGCATAATCGGCATAATAGCATACATCATTAAAATTCTGAATAGTTGTATTCCGTGGTTCCCTAAATCGGAACGTACGGCAAATCGACCGACATGCCAAATGTGAGCGTTGCTATTTGCAGGAGAAATATCATCTAGTTCTTTGATCCCGAATATTTTTGTTATTGGAAGTTCATCATTTCTATTCCATTCCATTATGCGAATTGTACCAATGATTTCATTTTGGCGGTTCTTTGCCACAAAAATATTCGATTTTGAAAAATATTGGATCTCCTCTCTATAAACTGCCATAACCTCTTCTCTTTTTTTTGTGTATTGTCGGTTAAAATTTTGTGATGTTTATAGTTCTCATTTACAACAAACTTTGATAGGGAGAGAAGACCTGCTTTTGAGAGTTGCCATATCGAACAGTTTTCAAAAGATGTGATATATTTGTCCATTATTGTGTTTATAAAAATTACCACTAAATCACGCAAAAATAGCCGTACTTTTAATAAATAGCAACACCCAAATGGGTAATTTTGATTCTCAATAATGTTGTCAAAAAGTTTTTTTATCTTTGATGTTAATATTTCCCAAGTTTGTTATATGATAAAAGTAAAAGACTTTTTTATTAAAGAAAATAGAATAGATGAGATTCCTGAAGAGGCTTACAATGCAGTTGCGACTATACTTGAAGATATTGACGCTTTTGCTCGAACTACCTATAGGAGTGTTTATGTGATCGACTATTATAGGCAAAACTTTCTTTATGTTTCAGAGAATCCTCTCTTTCTTTGTGGAATGGATGCTAGTGAAGTAAGACAGTTAGGATATAAATTCTATATCAATCAAGTTCCCTCAGAGGACTTAAACCTGTTACTTGAAGCGAATAGCGTTGGATTTCAGTTTATCCAGAACATTCCTATTAAAGAAAAGAAAAACTATACAATCTCATATGATTTTCACATCATTAATAGTCTCTCGCAAAAAAAACAGTTAATAAACCATCAGATAACTCCTTTAAGATTAACGGAAAATGGGCAGGTTTGGTTAGGTCTTTGTACAGCCTCCATATCAAGCGGTAACAGATTCGGAGAACTTGTTATGTCGAAATATAAATCCAAGCAATTTTGGATATACAATAGACAGAAAAGNAAGTGGATGGAAATGTCTCGTCCTGAACTAAAAGACATGGAAAGAGAAGTGCTAAAACTATCAGCTATGGGATATACAATGAATGAAATAGCTGACATTATAAGTCGTTCCTTTGATACTGTAAAGTCCTACCGGAAAAGCCTGTTAGAAAAACTAGATGTAGCCAACATCTCAGAAGCAATCAGTTTTGCAATAAATTATCGATTGATATAAATAATGATTCAATTGTGGACTATCTCTTCCCCTATAATTCAACACTTTCCCATCTACAGACATCCATTCTAATTTCTGTCATCAATGATAGAGGATAAATAAAATTTCGGGTAATATTTCACTTTCTGCCCAGTAGCGATACAGAACAGAAGATTGGTGCATAATCCAGCTGTAATCCACGAAGCAATAGATAGTTGTGGTGGGGGTAAAACCGTTTTTTCTTTTAGGTATTGAGAAATGATATTTTCTATCCAAATTTTAGGTTTAGCACGAGATCTAGAATCATTTATGATCTGTTCTATAATTTGTACTTCAAAATTTTGCCAATTATCTGAAAAATCTCGGTCTAATATAAGTTGAATCGCTCTTAGAAAATTTGTTTTCCCAACATTATTTTCTCCGATAATCACCTGTTTATGGTCTAATGTAACATCAACATCAAGATAATTTCTGAAATTCTTGATTTGAACACGCTGTATAAAAGGATTCTTATAATCAGGCATAGCATAATATTTAATCGTTTGTGGATTTTTGCAAAAGTACCCATAAAAAAAACACCTGCCAAGTAATTTAGGTAGATGTTTTTCAGTTAGTTGACTAAAGTAGAAATCCAAAGAAAAAATATTAAAAAAATTTGCCTTTTAACACAGTATCTTTTTCCATGAGCATATAAAAAATGCGGAGAAAAAGTAACAAAAAGCCATTGAATGACAATTGCAATCTATATGCCAGCAATTGGAATATAGTATCGTTTCTCCACTAATTTTTTAGCAAAGTTACAGGAAATTTCTCACAAGTAGCAAGGTCAAGCCTTATGGTTTGACGAACAATCTTCCTTTTTTCTTTTTATCGGCAAGCCGAAAGAAAAAAGAGTATTCTTCGTCAAAACCTTGCATGAAGTGAGCATATTTCCTGTGGTTGTGAAAGCAAAAAATTATTGTTTCACAATTAAAACTTTGTTATTATGCAAGTAGATTATTTCAATATTCCGGAAATTAAAGTATCTTATTCTGATAAAGTTAAAACAAGTGATCGCCCTAGAATTACTTGTTCAAGAGATGCTTCCAAAATATTCAGGGAAGCACATAAGGATTGCATGCAGCATCACGAAGAGTGTCATGTGATGCTTTTTAAATAGAGCCAACCGTGTTTTAGGCATCATGTTGGTTAGTTCGGGAGNAATGAGCGGTACGGTAGTTGATATCCGGATTATTCTGCAAACCGCACTTAAAGTTAATTGTTCAGGGATTTGCCTGGCCCATAACCATCCGAGCGGGGCCTTGAGTCCGAGTCCGCAGGATGTTTTTCTTACCAAGAAGCTGAAAGAAGCCTGTGGTTTGATGGATATTCAGCTTTTAGATCATATCATTGTTACAGAAGAAAACTATTTAAGTTTAGCAGATGAGGGGCTCTTTTGAGCCTCTTTTTTGGTCGAAATTTTCAATTGTGCATATTGATTTTAATTAATTTTCGGATGTGTAAATACAGATAACCAAAACAGATAATGATTGTCATATATTTCGTGAACAATTGGATTGAATCTTAATTTATAACTTTGTTTCAATAAAATAAGGATCATGCTTGAACGTTTTTACGACATAAGCCATTTATCGACCAGGCAACTTCAGGAACTATATGCCACCTACATCAAAAAAGGTTGGAAAGATTTTGACTATTATGAATTAACCCCGGAAGGAGCACCTCCGCCGGAATTATCGGATGCGGAAGTAATCCTTAATTTGAATGCTGGACATCCACATAATTACTGCGTCTTTATGATTGATTGTGAGGATGAAAAAGACGGGGTGATGTTCGGCTTCGGGTTAGTCTACCATCCTGACTTTGCAGTATATTTGCATCTTCCCGTTAGCCTGTTGGATGAAATCACGGAAGAATATTCCTTGGTTCCCGATCCTTCAGTCGCCCCATGATTTAAATTCCAGATAAGAAAAAGGGTTGTACTAGAAATTTTCTGGTACAGCCCCTTCCATGTTCTAATTTATAAACTGTTTTCAATTTAATATAAATTCATCTGAAAGAGTAATACGGATGTTATTTGGACTTCTTTTGATTGTTGGAATCACAATACTAAACTCTTTCTCTATCCGATATCTCCCCGGTTTTAAATTCCTAATGAACAGAATAGCATCAGAACCTCTACTGCTTTGGGGGTCCACAGGTATTTCTACATCCGCCCAAATCGTGTTCTCTAATTGTGAAATACTTTTCCAAATTCCAGATTCGAAGTATTTCATGGAATACCTACTCCCTGTAAGAAGTTTATAATCAGAATTATTTATTATATTCATGTGTAGGGTATCCGGATACATACTGAATATAGAATCTTCTAACTCCATACGAATATCTAAAGAATTAATGTAAGTTTCCAACATATTATCCTTTACTGAATCATTTTTTACAGATTCAGTTCTATTTTTCGATAAAGAATCCGTACCTTCTGTCCCACTTGGTTTAAATGTGCAACTAATAAAAAGAACAACACAAAGAAAAAATAATCCTTTCATATTAATAGCGTGTAGCACCAAACACATTTTGAATATTTTGGAATTTTGTGTAATAAGAGTAGTTAGTATTTGGTAATCTGCCAATATGGGTACCTGTCGTATAATTCGTGAAGCCATTAGACGAATATACGAGCCCACCACTATCGCCAGGGCTTGAGTTTGAGGTATAATTTACTTCAACTATGTCATTCATAAATTGATTCTCCACATATCCTGCAAAATTAGTATTTGTAACTGTCCCGTATAAGTTCCCTGATGTCTTTCCATATAAATTTACATATCCCCCGACTGGAACTGCTTGGACAGATGGTGAGACAGTCATTCCTGTATAAGAAATATTATTTGTTGGTTCATAAGTTGAATAAACCTCTACAATTGCAGCATCAACACTCCCATAGAACTCTTTGTCTACACATATACCATATAAACTTGAAGGCAAGTAAACATAATCTCCCACATTAAAGCTATGTCCAGCCAGTGTTTGACATTTCTTTCCATTATACATCACTCTATAACCTAAAGTTGAAGTATATCCCATTGGATTGCGGATTTCTATACCAGAATTTACACTGGTCTGTTCTGTCTTTATTTCTTCTCCTTGAGTAAAGAAAAACATGTTTGATGATCTTGTTTTAGTTTGGAGTTCTTTTACTGTTTTTTCATTCAAATCTTTTAATCGTATTTCAATCATGTTTTTATCCTCTTTGATGCCAAACCCCACGATGCCATCAATATTTCCATTCATCACATATTCGTGTATTTTATCAGTTTGAGCCAATAAAGATACATAAGAATATCCACATTTTTCCAATAAAATATTTTCAGAACCACATCTTTTGACAAATTCTTCCCTATATAACTCTGGATTTCCAGCAATTAATATTACAAGCTTCGTATCTTTTACATAAGCTCCCCCATAGTAAGTAGGATAGATTAATGGCGCTCCAGAGGGTATAGGAGATGGTTCAAAGGATTTTAAGAGATTATTGTACTCTTCTAATCCATAACACACAGCAGGTTCAAAGTCTGATGCTGATCTTGTAATTTGCTCAGTTGTATCTACCGTTTCAACATCCACATTTTCTAGAGAGTTGCAGGCGGATAAAATCCCTAGAAATACTACAAACAAATAAATAGATAAATTTTTCATAATCTAAAAAATTTAAATTGTTAATTATTCAAGTTTCGCAAGTAAAAATTCAGTAAAAATAATCGTATAAAAAAACGGCATAGAGGCTTCTGTAATTCACAGATTATTAGTATATTTAAGCGTCAAAACCAAAAATACTAACAGCCCTATGCCGATATACAAAAGTAACTCCATTTTATCAGAAATCAGCGTTTTTTTCAAGAAAGATGATTCAAACAGTGCCCTTTTTACCCTGACGGATATGCTAAAAGGTTTCAACATGTCGGAGAAGGTCCTCTTCGGGAGCAGGAGCAAATGCAACAGCAAGTATTCCCTGCTGCAGGTGCTCGAGTTGCTGATTATGTTTCCCTGTTTCATGATCAAGAATCCTTACAATTATTGTCGATCATCCCTAAGCGGCTTCTTTGGCTGCGAAAAGGATGTTTTCTACCGTTTTGTGAACAACGAAATTTATGATTGGCGCAAGATACTCTACCACTTCACCCTTCAAATATGGAACAAGGTTCGCGTGAGAAGTGACCACAAGCATCAAACTGTTTGCCTGATGGTGGACGATACCGACTTTCCCAAGACGGGAAGGCGTATTGAAAACATCGGCAGGGTCTATTCCCTCCTGGGACACAAGACGATCCTTGGTTTCAAATCTCTCTTTCTGGGCATCACGGATGGCAAGAGCCAGTTCATCCTCGACTTCGCCATCCTCGGGGAGAAGGGCAGGAAGAACAACTTCAGTATGAGCGACAAGGAGCTCGAATCGCGGTTTACCAAGGATAGAGATGAAGCGTCCCCCGTTGTAACGCGGGCAAAAGAGTACGGGGAGAGCAAGATCCAGTTGATGATAACCATGATAAAGCGAGCCATTAGAAAGGGCATCCGCTTTGACTACCTGCTTGCCGACAGCTGGTTCACCTGCTCGGAGGTGATTCGCTTCATACGTGCCCGGCACATCAAGTGCCATTACCTGGGTATGATCAAGATCGGGAAGAAGGGAGTTACAAAATACGGTTTTGAAGGGAAGGAACTCACCGCCCGGGCACTGATCAATCTGCTTGAAGCCAGGGGTGAAGCCAGAAGGAGCCGCAAGCTTGGTTGTCAGTATATTACCGCTGACGTTCGCTTTGCGGGCACAGATGTACGTCTCTATTTTGTGAAGAGAAAAAAGGAGTCCTGGAATGGAATAATGACGACCAACCTCTCCCTGGAGTTCCTGGAAGCCTATCGGATTTATGCCATGCGCTGGTCCCTCGAGGTCTTCTTCAAGGAAACCAAGGGATTGCTGGGTATGGGCAAGTGCCAGTCCCGGAACTTTGCTGCACAGCTTGCCGCAACCACGATCACGGCCTTGCAATACAATTTGCTTTCCCTGGCCAAAAGATTCACCAGTTATGAGACCATTGGCGGAATCTTCAGGGATGTGCAACACTCTGGCTTGGAGCTCTCCGTAACGGAGAGGATATGGGGTATTATCCTCGAAATGGTGAAAATCATGACCGGGATCTTCTCCATTGAAGAGGAAGAGATCTTCGATGCAATCATTAACAAATCGGATAATCTGGCTCACTTTATCAACTTTTATGAACTAAAATCGGCAAGTTAGCAACTTGCGAAACTTGAATAATTAATATATGCTGTAGATGTATTATTGATTGTACCGGGAGTAGTGTTCGGCAATGTCAATGCTACGGAAATTGGATTTACTGAAACCAACGGCATATACTGACAATCCACAATTGAACTTCTACGCATGATATTACCCAAAAAGACATGCGGAGTAAGCTCCGGTAAAACAACTGATTCGCTACTCTCCACTATTCTCTCCTCAACAAACGGATCATCATCGTTTGATGACCTCGTATTTGCCAAGTAATCAGAATGGAACCCTGCGGAACTTATCAAGTTGTAGGGATTCCTTGTTGTGTTAATATCGATTGTAATAACATCTTGGGAGGCAGTACTGTTATTTCTCGACAGTTGAGAATCCAAATCATCCGTTGCACAAGAGGTAACAACGAGAATTAGGACAAAATAAAGAAATTTCTTAAACATGGAATTGTATATTATTTATTTTTTATGATTACAGAGAGAAAGCGTACTCAATATATTTACTCCCGTTAGTAATATAATCAAGTACAGAATAATTTAGTGGAATTATATTATTATTTTCAACCTGATAGAAATTTACGATTTTGTTAATATTGTCTTCAGATTTATCTTTTTGTAGAGTTCCATCGGAGGAAAAATACAAATAACAAATATCCATGCTGTTTATAAATAATTTTTCTTCACCAGAAAGATTTTCTTTCAGCTTGACCTTTTTTATAATTGAATCTACTGATTGCTTGCTTCCATCCGATTCAACAATAAGGAATGCTGTTTTTCCATAAGTGATATTATTTATATATGAGAGATTATTTTGTAAAATAAAATCTGTTTCTTCTCTTGGTTGTAAAAAAGAGGGATCAATCAAAATGGAAAATAACGATTGACTATAAGAATAAATTAATCCGAGATCTTTATCCATATTTTTATCAGGATATAAGTTATCTTGCATCACTTCATCAATACCAAAACCAAGATTAGCCATGCTTAAAAAATGGAGATATTTGTAAGATCGAAATAGGATAGGTTCTCCAACATAGTAAGTTTTGCTTTCTTTAGGAGCATCTTTAATTATTATTTGTGCAAGTTCATCAAGTTGAGATTTTGAGGGAGTTTCCCATTCCTCTACATACATTTTTCCATCAATTATAATGTCGGCTATGACTGTAACGTCGTTAAAAATATAGTCCTCAAAAGTCTGAAGTTTCGGAAAATCTGAAAATTTATAATTCAGTATATTTCCCAAATAAATTTCATCCTTAATATTCTGATTTATAAAAAACTTTTTAGTCTTAAAATGGTAGAGGGTATTAGCCCTCTCTACCGAAGTTTCACATGAAATATATTCTGAAACAGGAAAATATTTGAATATAAAAGGTTCCTCTTCCTCTGCCTCGCCAGATTGTGAGATATGCAAATAACTCTCACTATTTTCGTCAAATACTTTAACTTGAGTTTCACGGGACTGTCTACTGTAATTTGGTTTGACACTTACTTTAATCAATTGGTTTTGTTGATCTACTTGTAAGTCTAACCAGTCAGGCTGTTTATCCAAATTAATAATTCCTTTTGTATGTACAGTAATAGTTCTAACCGAATCGTCATAATTCCCGAATGAAAGAATAGATTCGCTCAAATAAATACTTTCTTCTTTAGGAACAGGCAATTCATTTCCATTACAACGATAAAATAAGAAAAGGATCAATATGGATGATAATAATGAGATAAAATGTTTCATATACGACATTAATTAGTAAACAGATAATCGATTAATTTTTAAAAGTACTATATGTTGCCATATTATAGGCACAAAAAAGATTCTTAAATCATCTATTCAAAATACGTAAACATTCCCACTAAATGGAGGATAAAATTTGTTATTCTCTAAATCAACAGGACACAAAAATTCATCACCATAAAAAGTTGAACCAATGATTTTATAGTTATCAGAAGGGAGAATCTCAACTTTAATTCTATCAGCAGTCCAAGCTGGTACACTTGATCCTGATGTATCATAACTAAAATTCGGGCCTACCAAATTTTTGTTATATACTTCTACTGAAGTTTGATACCCAGCATTTTGTATTTCTTTTGTTTCATCTACATATTTTTTCTTATCGTTCGCTTCCCAAGGGCCTCCATGCAAGGGACTTCCCATTCCACCCCAATTCTGGAGTTGTCTTCTGAATCTGAATACCATTCTGGGATCTGCAATTGTTGGAACTTTAGCAGCATTACGATAAAAATATAGTTTAAGTCCGTCATTATTTATATATTTCATTTCAACATAGAGTGGTTCTCTACGAATATTATACTTGAACCTTACCTTAACCGGAGAGTTATCCTTCACATTGTTAAATGTACAGAATAACGGGCCACCCGGGTTATCCTTGGTAAATACTCCTTTCTTTATACAATTGACGAAACCATCCAATCCATAAATTGTTTCTACTCCTGCCCTGCCATTTGCATAAATCAAGTACACTTTAAATTCGCAACCGTCCAGAAACTCACGCTGTTCTTGGGTCAAATACGACCCTCCTTTTGTCATTATTGTATTATATGAGTCCGTCAATATCGTTTTGGCATATGCCGCAGTCGAGTTTGTTTCAACTGTCATTATACCCAGAGGAACCTCGAATACAAAGGTCAGCATCAATAATAGATAAGACAATACCCAAAAGGGTAGTTTTTAGTTAATTTTTTTAATAATAAACTTTAAACGATCAGCTTGTAGCTTGTCAACGAAAAACTCTAAAACATTAATATAACAGTTTTATACTATCACGTAAAAAAGATCGTTTGGTCTTTTTATTTATGTTAAAAGTATCTATACATGAACTGAAAAATCTATTTACTGTATTTCAGACTTTCTGCCTCTTTTTTTAATTGTTCTGCTTCCTGCTCTTTCAAACGTGCCTGTTCCAACCTCTTAGCTTTTTCTATAATAACCTTTTCGTGATACTGCACTTGTTTGCGGATCATTTTTACACTATCCCTCCGGTTCTCGAAAACACTGTCCAAAGCGATTACTCCTGCAGGGGTGATTTCTCCCTGCATCTGGATATACCGGTACTTTAAATCATTGTCCTTATACGTAGCGATTTCTTTCCGCTGGTAGAATACGGTGAGAATAAAAAACAGGCACATGATACATAACCCGATCACCCCGTAAAATACCTTACTGGAAGCAATACTAAAAATATGGTGGTGTTCCGTCCTTACAGGTTTGCGGATTTCTTCAATAGCTTCATCCAGTTTGCCTAATAACTCGTCAATGGCCAACAAGTCGGGTAGTTCTATCTCGGGTTGGATGGGGGTGTTGTTCCTGCTCCCTACCTTTATAAGCTCCCTGATTTCTTCAAAAAGCGTGTATATCTCGTTAATCTCCATATTCTTCATTTTTTTAATATGTTATTATGTTATTGCCTTGATATTTTGATGCATTGATGCCATGAGATCATGATGCCATGACTTATTGAGATACTGATTTAATACATTATGTAGATTACATCTGCCGTCCGTACCTGCGTTTCTTCTTTTTTTTCGGTTGCCGGTACGGGTATGCCTGATCGTCATCCTGACTGCCTGCAGGCCGAATGTCAAAAAGTCCTCCCAATCCCGACACGATGGATTCTGTTCCGTTGTGTACCGTTGCCGATATCGATTGTGCCTGATCCTGCTGCATGGACTGTCTGGCGTTCAGGCTCAACTGGTAGTCGATTTTCGAGTAGCTGAATATCCTGTCCACTTTCGAGCCGTTGAACGTGTACTCTCCCTTTCTAAACCGTACTCCCTCCACAGTAGTGGTATTGCCTTTTG
>JGI24707J26582_10003385_pt1 | contig 11476 bp, 11 predicted proteins | sample BioPla1DNA1_FD_26582 | JGI IMG/M metagenome (IMG submission 26582) | reverse complement strand
CCTTTCAGTCATTTCTCGGACAATGTCCTGTCGAGGTATGGCAAAGAGCACCTCCCCGCCTTCTCTGAGGGCTTGCCGAATCAGGGCAAAAGTCACTTCAGTCTTACCTGCACCGCAGGCTGCCCATACCAACGCCTTGCCTGTGCCCTGCTTCCAGAACTTAAGCAGTTCCTCGCTAGCCTGCTGCTGCGGGTGGGTCAGCTTGTGGCTGAGTTGCAGATGCAAACCAGCCCTAGGCTTCTTTAAGCCGCTCTGCCCCCCGTTCGCCAGGGCAAGCAAGGTGCTGCAGGATCGATGTTCACCCATGCTGCGGCAGGCATGACAAAGCAGGCAGTCGGAGCGGCCGCATACCAAGCATAGAACGGGTTTTGAGTATTCGCTGTGACATCTTGAACAAATTTTCCTTCCCCACGGGGCTGTGATAAATCCAGGGAACTGCAAAAGCTCGTCCCTTTGCACACCTAGATCCAATGCCCAGCTAATGTCACTGGGCCAAAATCCTTCATCTCTCAAGGCGCCTACCAGTCTGTGTTCAGAGAGAATGCGACCCCTGAGCACCTCTTTGAGTCTGTCCAAGGCCGCTTCTACGCAGTGCATCCTATCTGAGGAAAAACTAGGTTCAACCTTTCGTTCTGTATACTTGCGAGCAGCCGACTGCCACCACAAGAGTCGGAATTTCCCGCGCAAGCGACTCTCCCACAGCTTGAGAGCTTCATAGGCCTGAGAGCTCGGCAGAGGTGGTGTAAGCATTACCCCATCTGAGCAATGCTGCGGATGGCGCACTAAACCCACATGAAACGAACCTTGCGATTTGTATACAAAAATCTGTAATTTGTGCATAGAGTCCTCCTTAGACCCTGGGCAACTATAGGTTCTCTGCCTATGGGGAAAATTCCTGCAAAATAGAAAGCGACACCTGCACCGCAGACGCCGCTTTCAAATATCCAACTTACTCCTCCATATCTTCCCCAACAGCCAATAGCGCCACCTTCGTCCGATCATGCTCCCCTAACTTGCGATAGATATTACTGACATGATTCTTGACCGTGTGCTGGCTTATGAACAAGGCCGCTGCTATTTCCCCATTCGACAGACCCTGGGCTATCAGCTTCAAGACCTCGCGCTCCCTGGGGGTAAGGAGAGAAAGGTTCTTCTCTTGCATAGGACACCCTCCTACCCATTCTCTAATTCCTTGAATATCTTATTCGCCAGCTCACACAATGTCCACAAAAGGAACGCACATAAGAAAAAACAGTAGCCGGGGGTTGGGGTTGGGGGTGGCCACTGTTTTTTCGGTAATTGTTTCACCTTTAGTCTAACATTTTGAGGTCCTTGGGAACACTGGCCAATGGTCCTAATTTTTATGGGACCATTGGGCAACGATACTGCACCGACGCTTGTCAACCCATCCCCGCTGTGGTATAACTAAGAAAATAACCGGGAGGTCAAGAACATGATTAGGCTAAAAGACATTCAGCAGGACAAGGTGTTCCTGACTCTAATTAATAACTCCAGTGCCTATCTAAGGGCCCGCGGCTATACTGATCATGGCCTGCGCCACGTTTCTTATGTATCCGAAACGACAGCCCAGATTCTCAAAGATCTCGGCTATGATGAACGCACCGTTGAACTTGGCGCCATTGCAGGCTATCTCCATGACGTAGGGAATCTGATTAATCGCAAACATCATTCCATTTCAGGCGCAAGTATGGTTTACTCCGAGTTGAGACGGCTCGGAATGGATTTAGAGGAGATCTGCATCATCGTCACCGCCATCGGCAATCATGAAGAAGAGATAGGCAAAGCGGTAAGTCCAGTCACATCCGCCCTCATCTTAGCAGACAAAAGTGACGCCCATCGCACCAGGGCCAATCGGCTCGAGAGCGATGAGCGCCCTAGCATTCATGACAGGGTCAATCTGGCAATAACCGACAGTAAACTTTATGTAGACCAAAAGAAGCATATCATTACTTTGGAAATCGTGTTTGATCAAGAAATCTGTCAAATCATGGATTTTTTTGAAATCTACCTGTCGAGAATGGAAATGTGCAAAGAAGCATCTACTTTGCTAGGCTGTCGCTTCCGACTGCTCATCAATGACCTGGAGTTCCTTGGCCAACTGAGCATCGGCTAGGAGAACAAGCCGCGACTTACTGCAAAAACCGCCGCTTGGGTACGATCTTCCACTTCAAGCTTCCTCAGTAAGTTAGTGATATGGTTTTTTACCGTCTTTTCACTGATATAGAGGGCGCCGGCAATCTCTTTGTTGCTAAGCCCCTCAACGATATATTGAAGGATTTCCAGTTCCCTGTTCGTCAAATCCAGGTCATGGATGGCAGCAGCGCTCTGGAGACGTCCGTACTGCACCTCTAGATGATGGTACCGTTCCATAACCCTTTCCATCAGATGGCTCGAATAAGCAACCTCTCCGGCANCAACCCTTTTGATGGCATGAACTACTTCCCGCGGCTCTGCATCTTTCAAAAGGTAACCCTTGGCCCCAATGCGGATCATCTCGTTTACGTAGGATTCATTGTCATGAATAGTGAGAACTAAAACCTCTGTATCGGGATGGTGCTGACGNACAGTCTTGGCCACTTCGATGCCGTTCATGCCTGGCATGTTTATATCCAGCAACACCACATCNGGCTTCAGCTCGCCTATTAAGCGAAGCGCTTCTAGGCCATTGCTGGCCTGCCCAACCACAGTGATTCCACCCTCAAGTTCTAAGAGCCTGCTGAGGCCTTGCCGCAGGAGAGGATGATCATCCACAATAAGTACCCTTATGTCACTCAATTCCTCATCACTCCCTCACCCTCAGTCAACGGGATCCTTACCAACATTCTGGTTCCTTTACCCGGCTCACTTTGAATCTGCACTGAACCTCCCAGAAGTTCGGTGCGGCCTTGCATACTCAGCATTCCATAGTGTTTGCCTGTCCTCAGCTTGTTTTGAATCTCTAACATATCAAACCCGATCCCGTCATCCCTGACCTCTGCACTAATATAGCGGCTGGAAAACTCCAAAGTGACCTTAATTAGCCTTGGGTTTGCATGTTTGCGGCAATTATTCAGTGCTTCCTGGACTATCCTGAAGATCGCCATCTCGATCTGATCGTTCAGGCGCGTTTCGTTGCCAAGCACTACAAAATCAGCTTCAATTGCAGTTTGCTTTTCCAAGTTTCTCAGGCTGTTTCTGATAGTAAGGACCAAACCCAAGTCATCAAGGGTCATCGGATTTAGGTCATAAATAATATTGCGCAGCTCTGCAATACTTTCCTGGGTGGCGGCCTTCAGCTTCCCAAAGTTTTGACTGGCTTCAGCTATGCTTCCCACAGCATAGAGCCGCTCACAAATTTCCATCTGCACCATGGCATTGGCCAAGTCCTGCACCGGTCCATCGTGCAGCGCATTAGCTATGCGGCGACGTTCTATTTCCTGGCCCTTAATCAGCTCTTGGCTGGCATACTCCCGGGCCTGGAAGTTCTCAATCTGCTTATTGACGTCGGAGATGCTGCTGGAAAGGTATTTTAAGGCCATACCAACCTGGGAGACTAAAGTCTCTGCCTTCGCTGCTATTTCTTGCAGTTTCGCGAGGGTCTTCTCCAAGTTATCCCTGCGTACCCGCAAGAGGCGTTCCCGCTCCTTGGCTGCAGTCAATGCTTCCCGTACTTGGGCCGCTTCCTCGTAGATTTTTCTTTTCTCTTCTTCACTATATTCTTGAAAATCCTTATTTGATTGAAAGAGCTCCAGCCTCATCTGGGCAAAACGCCTTGTTAGATCTTCCACTTCCCCGATGGCTTCCTCCATCTCAGCTTGGACGGATTTGAAAACAACCTCCGTTCTGCGACATTCGACCCGAGCTGCTTCAGCCACCTCGTACATTTGTGACCGCCCTTCTTCCAGGGCGCCCCTTGTTTTATTTAAAATATCCTCTAAAGTTTTTGTAGACAATAGCTTGTTTCCCATCGGTCTGCCTCCCCGTAGACCCCGCCAGATTCAGCCTGGCACCTATATTAACTATAACATGTTTTTCCTGACATAGCCAGAAACGGTAGAGAATTTTATCATTGACAAGACTTCTATCCTTCCGTATACTATCTAGTAATTACATGCGTTTTCTAACGACTCTTATCAAGAGTGGCGGAGGGACTGGCCCAATGAAGCCCGGCAACCAGTGGGAGCTTGCTCACACAAGGTGCCAATTCCAGCTGAACACATTTGTTCAGAAAGATGAGAGGAGAGCAGTTTTACATCTAGCGGTTCTAGATGGTCAAACCTCTTCTTTCAGGAAGAGGTTTTTTTATCTAAAGGGGGGAGCTCTGTGATTACCTTCAAGAATGTGTCGAAAACTTTTACGGGCAGTTCTGATGTACACGCCCTGAAAGGAATCAGTTTATCAATTCCTGCCGGCGAGATATTTGGCATCATTGGCCAAAGCGGCGCGGGCAAGTCCACACTGATTCGCTGCATCAATATGCTGGAGAGGCCCGATTCAGGGGAAGTTTGGGTCAACGGTGTGCTTATGAACGATTTAAGCGACAAAGAGTTACGGAAGGCCCGTAAACAAACGGGAATGATCTTTCAGCACTTCAATCTGTTAAACTCCCGCACTGTCCTGCAAAATATCGCCTTTCCCCTGGAGTTGGCAGGCTGCTCCCGGAAAAGTGTCAGGGACAAAGTGTCAAGTTTGGCGGATTTAGTTGGCCTAAGTGATAAGCTGAACAGCTATCCAAGCCAGCTCAGCGGCGGGCAGAAGCAGAGAGTCGGGATCGCCAGGGCGTTGGCAACAGAACCGAAAATACTGCTCTGTGATGAAGCTACTTCAGCCCTTGATCCTGAAACCACAACTGCTGTCCTGAGTCTGCTGCGCAAGATCAATGAACAGCTTAACCTGACCATAGTGCTAATCACACATGAGATGGCAGTGATCCAGGAAATCTGTGACTCTGTGGCAGTGTTGGAAGATGGCGTGCTGGAAGAGACAGGTCCGGTTATGGACGTGTTCACTCAGCCCAGGTCCAAGGCAGCCAAGCGCATGCTGCAGGGATTCTTGTCTACCAAGCTTTCCCCAGAAAACTGGCATCAGCCGGACAGCACTTTGCTTAAGTTGACCTTTGTTGATAAAAAGGCCCATCAGCCCATTATCTCCCAGATGATCCGCAGGCATGGGATTGATGTGAACATACTCTTCGGCCGTATAGACCAGATGAAAAGCACACCCTTCGGCATGCTTATGGTGGAACTTACAGGCAGCGACGGGCAGGTCGCTCAGGCCATTGAGTTCCTCCAGAAAAATCAGGTTGGAGTGGAGGTGTTAAACTGATGTTCAACCAAGCAATGCTCTCCATGCTCTACGCTGCCACGCTAGAGACCTTACAGATGGTGGGAACAGCCACGCTGCTTGCCACCCTGGCAGGTGTACCCATGGGTATCCTTTTGACAACAACTGCACCTAGCCACATTCTAGAGCAGCCGCTCCTTCACCGTCTGCTCGGGGGAATTGTCAACATCGGCCGCTCCATCCCATTTATCATTCTTATGGTGGCAATCATCCCCTTTACCCGGGCAGTTGCAGGCACCTCCATCGGCACTGAAGCAGCTATTGTTCCCCTAACTGTGGCAGCTATACCCTTTGTTGCCAGGCTGGTGGATGGGGCTTTGAAAGAAGTGGATCCTGGAGTAATCGAGGCAGCAGTCAGTATGGGGGCCTCGCCCCCGCAGATAATCTATAAGGTCATGCTCCCAGAAGCATTGCCCGCACTTGTTCTAGCCGTAACCTTAACGGCAGTCAACCTTGTGGGCTACTCTGCCATGGCAGGTTCCATAGGAGGGGGCGGCCTTGGCGACTTGGCTATCCGCTATGGGTACCAGCGCTTTCGGGGCGATATTATGTTGATGACCGTCATCATTCTCGTAGTGTTAGTACAAGGTATTCAAATGCTTGGCGACAAAATCGCCTACAAACTTTATCAGCGAAACTAGGAGGAGTAAACCATGAAAAGAAGTCTATTAATCGCAAGTATCCTCATTGTCTTACTGGCTAGCAGCCAAGCTGCACTGGGCTCTAGCCTGAAAGTTGGGGCCACCCCCGTTCCCCATGCAGAAATTTTGCAGATCATTGTCCCTATTTTAGACCAGCAGGGTATCTCCCTGGAGATCGTAGAGTTCACCGACTACGTTCGTCCCAATCTAGCTCTAGATGAAGGCGAACTGGACGCCAACTTTTTCCAACATGTGCCTTACTTGGATTCTTTCAACCAAGATGCAGGAACAGATCTGGCAGTCCTGGTCGCAGTACATGTGGAGCCGCTGGGCTTGTTCTCAGAAAAACATACGTCCCTGAACCAGCTGCCGCAGCGGGCGACCATCGCTATTCCTAACGACGCCACCAATGGCGGGCGAGCCTTGCTCCTTCTGCAAGAGGCAGGTTTAATCGAATTGGATCCAAAGGCTGGAATAGTGCCCACCCCCTTTGACATTACCGAAAACAAACTGCAAATTAAGTTTTTTGAGCTCGAGGCAGCACAGCTGAGCCGCAGTCTAGCCGATGTGGACGGAGCAGTAATTAACGGCAACTACGCCTTGCAGGCCGGACTCAATCCAGCCCAGGACGCACTCTTCCTCGAAGGGGCCGAGTCGCCCTATGTTAATGTGGTCGCCATCAGAGCGGAAGACCAAGCTAACGATGCCCTAGCCAAACTGGCTGCCGCCCTTCTAAGTGACGAAGTTCGCCTCTTTATTAGCGAAAGCTACGGCGGAGCAGTTGTACCAGTTTTCTAGTCAAGTATGTAAAAGGGGTCCCTGCCGGACCCCTTTTTTATCAAGTTAAGATTCTCACTCCATAAGCTGCAAGTGATACTTCTCCTAGAGCGAACTTTTCTTTCGTTACCAAGTCCTGTACCTGCTTGGGTACGGCAATCGGCCAGACAATTTCCTTTAAATCAATACTTTCTTCCTTAGCCTGATTGTTAATGAGAACTAGAATCTGCTCACTCTCATCGAAGCGGACGAAGCCATAGATATTTGTGGCACTGTCTGCCCACACTGTACGGCAGCGGCCGAAGCGCAACACCTCATGTTCTTTCCGCAAGCTGATCAGTTGCTTGTACCAGGCCAGAAGCTCCAAATTCTGTTCCTCTGGATCCCAGATCATGCCCCGCCGGCAATCGGGATCTGTCAAGCCCTCCATTCCCACTTCATCCCCATAATAGATCATGGGGGAACCTTCATAGGTAAGCTGGAAAGCTGCTGCCAGCGCCAGCTTCTGCAAACTGCCCCCGCAGCTGGTTAGAAAGCGTTCTGTATCGTGGCTGTCCAGGAGATTAAACATGCTTAAGTTGACAGCATGTGTATGGTTCATTTGCACCTTGGCCAGGCGATTGGCAAAAGTCCTGGCTCGGATCGTGGCCTTCGCGAAAAACTCCAGGCAAGCGTACTGCAGCGAATAGTTCATTACCGAGTCGAACTGGTCTCCCCGCACCCATTCACTAGCTTCATGCCAAAGTTCGCCCACAATCAGTGCCTCCGGGTTCTCTGCCTTGACTGCCTGGCGAAACTCCCGCCAAAAGTGGTGATCGATTTCATTTGCTACATCAAGCCGCCAGCCGTCGATTCCAAACTCCTGCACCCAATATCTGCCTACTTCCAAGAAGTACTCTTTGACGTCATTCTCATGTGTCATCAGCTTAGGCATTGTGGCAATCTGATTGGCGAAGGTCTCATAGTTGGGCGGATCTGTTTGCACCGGAAAACTGTCAATGTTAAACCAATGGGCATATTCCGATTCTTCTCCATGCTCGAGGACGTCTTGGAAAGCAAAGAACCCAAAACCTGCATGGTTGAATACTGCATCAAATACCACCTTAATGTCATGTTCATGGGCTAGTTCGATCATGCGGCGCACAGTTTCCTCGTCGCCAAAATGGGGATCGATCGTGTAATAATCGACCGTATCATACTTATGGTTGCTGGGGGCTTGAAAAATCGGGGTGAGGTAAATCACATCAACACCAAGTTCCACAAGGTGTTCAAAGCGATCGATCACCCCCTGCAGATCGCCGCCTTTTTGGCTGTCCACTTGGGGCAACGCATCCCAAGGCTCCACATTAGGTGGATCATTGGCAGGATCACCATTGGCGAAGCGTTCGGGGAAGATCTGGTAGACCACAGCCCCCTGAGCCCACTTGGGAGGTTCCCACAGATCTTTTAGGGCAATGTAGGGATAATGAAATTGAGTGTTAGGCGGAACATCGGCAAAAAAGCCCTTTTCAGTATAGAAGACCTGGTCTTTTCCATCGTCAAGCAGGAACACATAGCCAAAACGTTTGGTAGCAAGCTGCAAGTCTGCCTGGTAGTAAGTAAACATTTCGTCTTCGGCCGCAATTTCCAGGTTAGTTACAAAAGGTTCTGAACCTCCGTACCTGTCTTGAAACAGCACACTCACTCTCTGCAAGTCGCCTTTGGCTGCACGCAAAGTTACTCGCAAAGTATCTTCCGCAACAGGATAGGCATAACTGCCGTGGGCTACATGGTACACTGCTTCCCTCAACATTCATTTCCACTCCTTATCTTTGCAAACGTTAGCACACTTTCCCTATTCGAAATCAGTAGACTTTTTCCTGCCGGAAAAAGGCAGAACAACGCCTGCTTTGAAATGCCACTTTTCCTTGTTGTTCCAACCAGCAGCAGCAGCCAGCTGCGGTAAAGGCCTGACAATCACTCCCCCTCCATAGCGAAAATCCACGTGAGTGAGCTCTTTTTCCAGGGAGAAAGTTGCTGCTAGGCCCCCTTCTAGATAAAGTGTACACCAAGTGGACAGTTCATAGCCTAACTCCGCTGCCAGCTCCCCCAGGAGAAGACCATTTTTCACCTGCAGTGCGCCAAGAGTTACGGATAGAACCTGCCCGTGGGCAGCAGGGTGTTTATAGCGGATGCCTCCTTCAGGCTTACCTTGGGCAAACTTATAATATGCTTCCCAAGGTTGGGACCTGTAGTTTACTTCCACACTCTCAGGCTCCAAAGCTAAGCGCAGGTCTCCTTGCTCTCTTGCCTGGCAGGCAAGCTCCACTCTGCCTGGCCGCATTTCTAACCGCAGCTTTGGCTGTCTAATCTCAGCCCACAGCGTCCGGGATTTGAAACGCACGCCCCAGGCCCAGGCAGAGTTGGAGAATCGAAGGGCGATCTCCCGAGGAGCGATCTGAAACCCCACCCTTTTCCCGCTGTACTCAACCGACAAAGCGGGCGGCCGGCCGAAGCTGCGAGGAATTGCAATTGTCCAAGTCCAGTCTCTCTGTTTGTAGCTGCCATAACGAAAATCTGTCTCTTCCCGCCATGTCCAAGGCCCATCGCTCTGCCCTTGGGGCCCCGCAGCAAGGCGAGCATTTATTTCCCCTTGGCTGCCCCTTTCAAGACTCAGCAAGCCAAGAGCGCCCTCTAGCAAGAACTTTTGCCCGGCCGCTGAGGTGTCTAGGAACCACTGACCAGATCGGGTCACAAGGCGCCAAGAAAAGCCTTGATCCCAAATCAAGACAGGCATGATGAAGTCCGGTTCTTCGCCTTCAGGTGCCTCTATCTTCCACACCACACTCTCTGCTAAGGGAAGACCAGTCCAGATCGGCTGGGCAGGACTGTCCAGGGGTATCACCACATCAAGTCCGCTTCTTTCAACAGCTATTTCACCTCCGCCGCCGACCCTTTGCATGCGCCCATCCGGGAGAAGCAGCGGAGAAGATGTATCAGCCTGAATAACCTGCACCCGTCCCTGGTCAAACCAGCCCCGTTCAATGTAGACTGTGCGATAAGCCTTCCTCCCCTGCCACTGGGCCCAAATTTCACCCTGCCGCTCAAAAGCTGGGAGGAGGGCCTGCACAGCCCCGCTGAGTGTATGGACACCTGCAGCAAGAGGAGGCAGCTCCACAGTCAGGCTGCCGTCTGGATCAGTCGCAGCCTGCACAGGCTGGCCATTAAGGGTCCAACTGCTGCCGATGTGCAAATAGTTATTTGTACAGAGAATCACTTTCCCACCTGGANTGGGTCCTCGGAGTTTAAGCGATACAATGCCGTACTCAGCTGCAGATAAATGAAGGGGACTTGGATCCCACCAGAAATCTGGATCACCGCCCCTAACCTGTAGCGCTGCCGCTTCGATTTTTTCACCGAGGAGCATTACTTCCTGCCCGGCATGGAGCACCCGATCCTTGGGTTCAAGCAAGAACCACTGTCCAGAGCTGAGGGTATACGTCTCTAAACCTCTCTGTACCTCTACTTCCCAGTTATTGAGGGGCAGGATCCAGGTTTCTTGGGCGAGGGGAAGACCCAGGATACCCTGGGCCCCCTGCAGCTCTAGCTCTAAATCAAGCTCATGCCTTCCCTCGCCGAGCAGTTCTAAATCAAAACTCACCTCTAAGATGTAAGCATCCCGCCGAGAGCCGCGGCCTAAAGTAAGCAGTCCTTCCGTTACCGCTTGACCGTCTAGATCAAAAAACTTGAGACCGGTAGCTGCCTTAGCACNTAGCTGCCACAAGTCTGAAGCTTCGATCCACAGTTCTATCTGCTGTTCGACGGCCAAGGTTGTGTTCGCTTGTTCCCCTACGTATGCCAGGTGGGGCTCTGCAGCGGCGCAAGGTGGAAAAAGAAGCAGCACCAACACCAAGGCTAACACAGACTGCTTCATCGGATCTGCCCCTGCTGAACCGACAATATTTCTACCCTCTGCACCCAAGGGGGCAAAGGAACCTCAAGGCCCCGACTGCGTCCAGCTAACACTACGCCGCTGGATATTTTCCATTTCTCACCTAACTGGTTTGACTCATCATAAAGAAGCAGTTCCCCTTCCCAGAGGCCGTGACGGAGTCCCTTGTTTTGCACCGTCAAGGCTAGTGCCTCTGGCTGCTTTTCCCAGTATGATACACTAACTTCAAGCTCACTTGCTGCAGTAGACAGCAAGAAAAGTACTGCAAAACGGGTTTGTACGCCCCCTTGCCTGGGCGTGATGAAAAGGACTGCGTAGAGGTGATCGAAATTGTCCCGCTGCAGCTCAAGGCATACTTTACGCTCCTCCCGGGGCATTAAGCTAAACTCCCTAGTATCTACGGTCAGGGCATCAGCAGCCCTTTGCACCGCACCCTCATCCTCCAGGAAAACCACCCGGCCTGCTTCATCCTGATCAAAGAGGGCTAGGGAGAGTTCCATGCTGACTTCGTGCTCATGCCAGTTCTGGCACACAATTTCAAAGAACTGTCCCCTGCGAACTTCAACTGCTTCAATGATCACAGGATAAACCGAGATTGTCGCATCCACACTGCCGCAGGCGAACAAAACCACCAAAACGACAAGGGTAAGCCTGCTGGTTCGGCCTGTCATAAGGCAGGCACCACCGTGAATTTGACCTGAAAGTCATAGTCCCCCGGTTCGTCATCATAGCTTCCAGTAAAGCGAAAAGGGGTTTGGAACACTACACCATCAGGGCCAGTCGG
>JGI24707J26582_10003380_pt1 | contig 11498 bp, 8 predicted proteins | sample BioPla1DNA1_FD_26582 | JGI IMG/M metagenome (IMG submission 26582) | reverse complement strand
CTGCATTCTTTTCTACAGGATGGGATTCGCCTGTAAGTGATGACTCATCTACTTTTAGATTTATGCTAGTAAGGAGCCTTGCATCTGCAGGAACATAGTTGCCTGCTTCAAGAAATATAATATCACCAGGGACTAGTTCCTTTGCATCTATTTCAACTTTTTTACCCTCCCTAAGGACATGAGCATGGGGGGCGCTTAATTCTTTAAGAGCTTCGAGAGATTTTTCGGCTTTTGCTTCTTGAAAGACTCCTAGTATAGCATTCAATACAACAATCAAGATAATTATAGAAGGTTCTACAAAATCTAATTCGTGGTGTAAATAAGATACTAGTAGCTGTATAATAGCAGCTACTATTAGGGTAATAATCATGAAATCCTTAAATTGTTCCAAAAACCTAATGAGGATGTTTTTCTTTTTCTTTGAACTTAGGATATTATATCCATGGCTTTTTAGCCTTTCCTTAACATCTTTATTTGATAAACCCTTATCAGCCAAAGAGTTTAATTTCCAAAGAGCACTATCTTTTGAAAGAGAATGCCATATCATTTATTATAATCACTCCATAAAATCATGTTTACGTAATTATATGAACAAGACCTAGAAACAATTCATTTTCTTCTAAATTTAACTATTAAATATAGGACAAGTAGGATAAAGAGTGGCAAGATAATGGCCTTGTACCTAGTGTATAAATCGCTTACTATATGCCATTTTTCCCTTAAATAGTAACCAAGACCAATAAGTAGTGTATTCCATAGGGTAATCCCAATTGAAGAAGAAATAAAATACAGGGGGTAGGGCATACTATATGCACCTGCTATAAAACCAATATATGTACGGATAAGGGGAATAAGCCTTCCAAACAATACAGCATATTTGCCATATTGATTAAATCTATTTACAGATGCATCTATACCCTTTTTTGACTTAGGGTATTTGCTAGTTATTCTGCTTAGAATTGCTTTTCCACCAAACCTACCAACCCAGTAACAAAAGCTAGTTCCGATTAGGCCACCAACGACACTAACTATAAGGACGCTAATAAAATTAATTTGAGAGATAGATGCAACTGCCCCTGAAAAAGGAAGGACTATTTCGCTTGAAATAGGAAAGCAAGCATATTCAATAGTGATAACTAAAAAAATAGCTATTAGGCCATATTTAAATATAAAATTCGTAAAAAGTTCCAATATTTCACCTTAACACTTATTCTTAATATAAATATATTAAGTTTATGTTAATTAATGATATGTGCTTAACAAAAATGACTTTGGATGATATAATAAGTGGAAAGAATTACAGGTAAAGGAAAATTAAGTTCTAAAAGAATAGATTTATAGATATATGTTGATAGTAGTAATATATTGAGTAAAAGGGGAAAGGAATAAGAGACTAACATGAAGAAAAATCTTGAGAAATTTATAAGACTCATAAATAGCAACAAGTTCGTATTTTATCCTATAGTAGCTTTTGCTATGGCTTTAATTGTAGGCGGAGTAGTATTTGCTGGTTCATATCTTACTAAGTCTAAGCCATCAAGTATTGGTAATGAGACTGTTGAAAGTATAGAAGACTCTAGTGAAGTTGAATCAAGCGAAGCAAAGGACCAGGATGAAGAGACCTTGCCAGAAGAGTCCAGGGTGGCTGAAGAAGAGCTAGAGACTGTCCCTGACTATGAAGAGGACGAAGTTTATGAAGAAACTGAGGAATCTACTGAAGAGACCGAGGGAGAAACTGATGAAACTGAAACTAGTAAGCCTAAAAAGAATCCTTACTATATTAAAATCAACAAACGTATGAATACGGTAACAGTATACGGATTAGATGATAATGATAATTATACTGTTCCAGTAAGGGCTATGGTGGCCTCTACAGGTAATGCTACACCACTAGGTAAGTTTAATACTAAGGTTAAGTATACTTGGAAGTTACTTAATGGAGGAGTGTGGGGACAGTATTCTACAAGAATACATGGTAGTATCTTATTCCACTCTGTTCCTATGGTAGCAAAGAGTAAGGATGCTGTTAGATATAGGTATTACAATCAACTTGGAACAACTGCTTCGGCAGGATGTGTAAGGCTTACTGTTCTAGATGCAAAGTGGATATTTGACAATTGTCCAATAGGAACTACTGTAGAGATATATAATGACAGCAATCCAGGGCCTTTAGGTAAACCAACTGCTGTTAAGCTGCCACTTAGCAATGGTAGAAATACTACAGGTTGGGACCCAACAGACCCAGATCCAAAAAATCCATGGAAGACTAAACAACCATCAATCAAGGTTGTAGCTAATACCACAATTGAGCGAGGTTCTAACTTTGATATTAAGGGTGGGGTTGAAGCCTTTGATACAGCAGGTAACAAGATTAATGACATGCTCCAAGTAAGTGGTAGTGTAGACCCTAATAAAGTTGGTGCATACGAAGTAACATACTCAGTTAAAGATGCCATTGGAAAGTCAGCTACTGAGACTGTAACTTATAATGTAGTGGATACTACAGGACCAGAGATAATATTTAGTGTAGATAACAATAGTATAATACCTAAGACTATAGGTAAGGATGAGGCAGCACTTAAGAAGTATGCAAAGGATATTATAACGGTTACTGATAAGGGAGATACTAGTGCCCTTGATAAGGAAAAGGTAAAAATAGAGGTTGGGACAATTAATACTTGGTCTTATAAAATAAGCTATAGTGTTGCAGATGCTTATGGTAATATAGGAACTAAGTCTATTACAGTACATGACCCGGTATCATTAGTGGTAAAGAGCGATGTTAGCTCTGTTAAGAGTAAGGATGAGGCATTAAAGGCTACAAGTATAAAACTAGTTAATGATAGGACTGGTGACTCTAAGAACTTAACAGGAACAGCTGAGATTTCTGAAAATAAGGTTATTGTTACTGGACTTTATAGTGATAGTGTTCGTAAGGACTTAAAGAAAACAGTTACTTTTGACCTAATTAGTAAAGAACCAATTTCACCACCAAGTACAGACCCAAGTACAGACCCAGGTCCAAGCCCAGAACCGGAACCAAGCACGGACCCAAGTCCAAGTCCAGAACCGGAACCAAGCCCAGACCCAAGCCCATCTCCTAATCCAACCGAAACTCCAGTACCAAGTCCAACACCAAGTACGGGTTCAGAAGAAGGTTCAGAAGGAATGCCAAGTTTGACTCCTAGCCCTAAGGTAGATGGTGGTAAAGAAGTGGATACTGATAAAGATTCAGGAGCAAGTAACTAGTAATAAATATAAATCAACCCAAGAAAAGAATCCTAGACCTGCTATAGTTTTTGCAAATAGGATTCTTTTCTTAGAGTTTATATCTTGACAATAAAGTAGCATATGTTAAAATTAAGTAATGTGAACACAATAGGATAAATACTGTGAAGAGGAGTATTAAGAGTACTAAGTTTTCAGAGAGCTGTCGGTTGGTGTGAGGCAGTAACAAAAGGCTCCCAACTCGCCTCGGAGTTCCTTAATTGAAAGTAGTAAATTTATTTACTAAGTAGATTAAGGCGGGATATCCCGTTATAGATAGAATGAGTGNAAGTAAGGACACATTCATAGTTTTTTGTTGTCTATTACTTGAATTAGAGTGGTACCGCGGATTTAGCCTTTTCGTCTCTAACTTTGTGATAAAAGTTGGATGAAAAGGCTTTTTATATTTATAAGAATAATTTGAAAATTATAATTAATTATCTAATTGATAGAATAATAGGAGGCTATAATTATGGCAAGAAGCTATAACCATCATGAAATCGAAGATAAATGGTCTAAGATATGGGAAGAAAACCCTGTTAATGAAAAAGATGAATCCAAAGAAAAGTATTACTGTCTTGATATGTTCCCATATCCTTCAGGAAGTGGACTTCATGTAGGTCACTGGAGAGGATATGTAATAAGTGATGTTTGGAGTAGATATAAGTTACTACAAGGCTACTACGTTGTACATCCAATGGGATGGGACGCATTTGGGCTTCCAGCAGAAAACTTTGCTATAAAACATGGTATTCATCCTAGAAAGGCAACAGATGAGAACGTTGCTAACATTAAAAAGCAAATAAAAGACATTGCAGCTATTTATGACTGGGATATGGAGATTAATACTACTGATCCAGACTTCTATAAATGGACTCAATGGATTTTTGTAAAGATGTTTAAGGAAGGCCTAGCATATGAGAAAGAAATGCCTATTAACTGGTGTCCATCATGTAAGACAGGTCTAGCTAATGAAGAGGTTGTAGGTGGCGTTTGTGAACGTTGTGGTTCACTTGCAACTAAGAAGAACCTAAGACAGTGGATGTTAAAAATTACAGCATATGCTGAACGTCTACTTAATGACTTAGATAAGTTGGATTGGCCAGAAAAAGTTAAGAAGATGCAGTCTGACTGGATTGGTAAAAGTTATGGTGCAGAAATTGACTTCCAGGTAGAAGGAAGAGACGAGAAGATAAAGGTTTATACAACAAGACCAGACACCCTATATGGTTCAACCTTTATGGTATTAGCACCTGAACACGAGTTAGCATTACAAATTACTACTAATGAAAACAAGGAAGCTGTAGAAGATTATATTTATAAGGCATCTTTAAAATCTTCTGTTGATAGATTACAAGATAAAGAAAAGACTGGTGTGTTTACAGGTAGCTATGCACGTAATCCAGTGAATAATGAATTGGTGCCTATTTGGATTTCAGACTATGTTTTAATTGATTACGGAACAGGAGCAATTATGTGTGTTCCTGCCCATGACGAAAGAGACTTTGAGTTTGCTACTAAGTTTAACTTACCAATTGTTCAAGTTATTGCCAAAGATGGTGTTGAAATTCCGAATTTAACAGAAGCTTATACAGAACCAGGTATTATGATAAACTCCGGTGAGTTTAACGGTATGGAATCTGAAAAGGCTAGACTTGAACTTCCAGGATTATTTGAAGAACGTGGAATAGGTAAGAAAACAGTTAATTACAAGCTAAGAGACTGGGTATTCTCTAGACAACGTTACTGGGGAGAACCAATTCCTATTATTCACTGTGACCACTGTGGTGTTGTACCAGTTCCAGAAGAGGACCTACCAGTATTATTACCTGAGGTTGATAATTACAAGCCTACAGGCACAGGTGAATCACCTCTTGCAGCAGTAGAAGAGTGGGTAAATACAACATGTCCAACCTGTGGTGCACCAGCAAAGAGAGAGACTAACACTATGCCTCAATGGGCTGGGTCATCATGGTACTTCCTAAGATATGTTGATAGTAAGAATGATAAGGAATTAATTTCCAAGGAAAAGGCTAATAAATACCTACCAGTAGATATGTATGTTGGTGGAGTAGAACACGCAGTTCTTCACTTACTATACTCAAGATTCTATACTAAGTTCTTAAATGATATTGGAGTATTAGATTTTGATGAGCCATTTTTAAAACTATTTAACCAAGGTATGATAGTTAAAGATGGTGCTAAGATGAGTAAGTCAAAAGGTAACGTAGTTTCACCTGATGAATTAGTTCGTGAATACGGCCGTGATTCATTAAGATTATATGAGCTATTTGTAGGTCCACCAGAATTAGACTCTGAATGGGATGATAGGGGAATCGATGGTGTTTATCGCTTTATTAGACGTGTTTGGAATTTGTTTATGGATAACAAGGATAGTAACATTAAAGCAACACCTGAAATGATTAAAACTAGACACCGAATGATTTATGAAATTACCCATCGTTTAGATAACCTAAGTCTTAACACTGTAGTAAGTGGATTCATGGAATATACAAATAAATTAGTAGATATAGCCAACAAGGAAAAAGGCCTAGATAGAGGAACCCTTGAGTCAATGGCAGTTTTACTTGCTCCATTTACACCTCACTTAGCAGAAGAGTTATGGTCACAACTAGGTAATACAAGTAGTGTATTTAAGGAAAAATGGCCTGAGTATGATGAAGATAAAATGAAAGAAACACAAATCAATATTCCTGTTCAGATTAATGGAAAAACTCGTGCTATTATCACAGTAAATGCTGATAGTACTAAAGAGGCAATTCTAGTAGCTGCTAAGGAAGAAGTAGCAGGTAGATTAACAGGTGATATTGTAAAAGAAATATATGTACCTGGCAAAATTGTAAATATTGTTATAAAGTAGGCTAATAAACTTACTTTGAAGGTATTTTAATTAATCAAAAAGCGGGCTGTTACTTAGTTTAGTATAAGACTAAGTAACAGCCCGCTTTATTTATTTGCTATTTCCTGTTTTTTGCAACAAATGACCTTATTAAATTAACTTTGTTTTTATCTTCAGGAGACATGTTTTCTGTTAGAACTTCAATTAATAATTCTTGTTCTTCCTTAGAAAAGGTTAGATTTTGTTGCTTCATTGTCTTGTTAGCTTGCATAAGTAGTGGTAGAATCATATCTGGCTTTTTTCCCTTTGCGCTTTCTGCAAAACTGATAAGTAATGCCAACTTTGCAGGGTCGATGTCTTTAATAGCAGGATGATTCATCCATGAATATTCACTCATATATTATACACTCCCTTTAAATAGTATATTATATGATATGCATAATAGAAAGATGTTTAAATGAGTGTGAAATATCATCTGATATTAGTAGTAAGGCCCATAATCATCGTGGTCTAAAGTGTTTGGGTCATCATTTTCGTCATTTTCATCATTGTCATCATTATATTCATTTGCATTAGAAATATGGGTCTCATCATTATCAAGGTTTATATCAAAATGGTCATCATGGTCCTTGCTAGTTTCGCCCTTATCAGAAGATAGGGGGTCATTTGAATTTAAGGTATTCATCATCTTAAGTGCCATGCTGATATTATCAATTGCGTCTTTGTCTTCTTCAGGTAGCATAGAAGATAAGATACCAAGCATATCTTCAGGGTTTGCACTACCATCTTGACCAAACATACTTGATAAGCCACCGAGTTCATCCATAGTTGACATCATAGAAAAGAGATTCTTATAAGTATCATACATCTCCATAATATTAAAAAGGTTGATTAGAGAATCAATAAGTTTAACTTCTTCCTCATAACAGACCTCGCGAACACTCTTTAACAAGCCCAATACATCAATCCTATCTGAATCTTCACTATTATCCTCTTCTTGAAAGCTAAAAGCAGATACAAAAGATTTATTTTTGCGCTTATACAAACATTCAAAAAAATCCCCGGCCTTAATAAACAGTTCAAGGGTATCTTTAGATCTCCTGTTAAGATAAGGATAAGCAGCCCTAAGGATTTCTAAAGTTTGGTGCATATAAAACATTGACATAACTTATCCAAAACCACCCCATTTACTGTGGTGCATATAAAACATTGACATAACTTATCCAAAACCACCCCATTTACTGTTTATTATTACACTATATTCAGTAAGATGGATTTTATTACAAAGTAAGAACAGTTAGCTATAAATCATGTGGTAGCTTTGGATAAGTAAAAGAGTCTTAATTAGTAAAATTAATTAATTGCTTGGATATTCAAGGTTTAAAGGACTTGCCTGATATAGGGTATCCTCTAGATAGCGGTTAGCAAGATATTTAGCCATACCTAGATTCATGTCTAGATAGTTGCCGCAACCTTCCTTAGTTGCACCTGGTACATCTCCTTCAAAATCTCTTATAAATTCAAACGTATTTATTATTAGGGGTAATATCTCCTTGGAAGAATAGTCTCCAACAAGAATTAAGTAAAAACCTGTTCTACACCCCATTGGTCCAAAGTATATAACCTTGTCCATGTAGTCTTTGTTATTTCTAAGATAGGTAGCTGCTAGATGTTCTATTGTATGCATTTCAGCGGTATTCATAACCGGTTCAAAGTTAGGCCTGGTCATTCTAAGGTCAAAAGTTGTTAAGACTTCACTGCCTACTTGGTCTTTCCTAGATACGTATACTCCTCTTTGTAATTTCATATGGTCAATTGTAAAGCTTGGTATATCNTTCATGTTTATCTTCCCTTTCTACGTTCGTTTTATATCTATATTTAGATAGTCTTTTAGGTCTAGACCTAGTTTATTCTAGTAATAGATGGTCTATAATAATTATACTTGTTATAATTTATTTTACAATTATAACATAATATGCTATATAGTATAATAGAGAATTATCTGTAAATAGTCTAAAAGGGTAAAGTTAACATTAGACTATATTTTTGCGAGATAATGTGTTAAAATAATTTCTAGATGATTTTAGAAAATAATAGTAAATATGATATAGAGGTGCATAATAATGTTAAATGACAAAAAAGTGCTATATAGTGGAATGCAGGCTACTGGAAAGTTAACCCTAGGAAACTATTTAGGAGCCTTAAAAAATTGGGTTACTTTAAATGAAGAATATGAATGTTTTTTCTCAGTAGTAGACATGCATTCAATCACAGTGAGACAAAATCCAAATGAGCTTAGGAAAAAGGCAAGAGACCTGCTTATCCTGTATATTGCAGCAGGGCTAGACCCTAAAAAGAATTGCATATATTATCAATCCCATGTATCAGGTCATGCAGAACTAATGTGGATATTAAACTGCTATACATATATGGGTGAATTAAACCGTATGACACAGTTTAAGGACAAGTCTAGAAAGAACGAAGATAATATTAATGCAGGCCTATTTACTTATCCTGTACTTATGGCTGCGGATATATTGTTGTTCCAATCTGATGTAGTACCTGTTGGTGCGGACCAGATGCAACATCTTGAATTAACAAGAGATATAGCAGAAAGATTTAACAAGCTATATGGTGATGTATTCACAGTTCCAGAAGCCTATATAGGTAAAACCGGTGCAAGAATAATGAGCCTACAAAACCCTGAGAAGAAGATGTCTAAGTCTGATGAGAATCCTAATGGAAGTATCTACCTACTTGATGATACTGATACTATTATCCGCAAGTTTAAGAGGGCTGTCACAGATTCATATAGTGAGATTCTTTATAGAGATGAGCAACCTGGAATTAAGAATTTAATTGATATCTATAGTGCAGTAACTAATAAAACACCTGGGGAAATCGAGAAAGAATTCGATGGCAAGGGCTATGGAGAATTCAAGTTAGCAGTAGGTGAGGCTGTTGCAAGTACCCTTAAGCCTCTTCAAGATAGGGTTGCTGAATTATCTAAAGATAAGGCTTATATTGACTCTATAATAAAAGAGAACGCCGAAAAAGCGAATTACTTTGCAACTAAGACCCTTAGAAAGGTTCAAAGAAAAGTAGGATTTCCAGATAGAATTAGATAGTGAGGAAGGGTATTCATGAGGATTGTATTTACTGAGGTCGACACTCTTGGTAATGATGTAGATTTATCAATATTTGAGGAATTTGGACAAGTAATAAAGTATACTACTGCAGACTCGCTAAGTATTAGTGAGAAAGTAAAGGATGCAGATATAATAATAGCTAATAAGGCAGTGATGAATGAAGATTCCTTAAAGAATGCAGCTAATGTTAAGCTAATTTGTCTTACTGCAACTGGAACAAACAATATTGACTTTGCATATACAAACAAACGAGGAATAGCGGTTGCTAATGTTAAAGGATATTCTACTGCGTCTGTAGTGCAACATACCTTTGCCTTGTTATTCTACGTATATGAAAAACTCGATTATTTTAACAGATTTGTTAAATCAGGTGAATATACTAAGCATGAGATTTTCACCAATTTAGAACTTAAGTTTCATGAGTTATCAGGTAAGACTTGGGGAATTATTGGCCTTGGAGATATCGGTAGAGGAGTAGCTAGGGTTGCCAAAGCCTTTGGATGCGATGTGATTTACTATTCTACTTCAGGTAAGAATATTAATAAGGAATATAAACAGGTAGACTTTGATGAACTACTTGCTAAATCTGATATTATTTCAATTCATGCTCCACTTAATGATGCTACAAGGAACTTAATAGATAATGAAGCCCTAAGCAAGATGAAAGAGAGTGCTATACTTCTTAATTTAGGAAGGGGCCCAATAATAGATGAGGCTGCACTTGCTGATGCACTAGAGAATAATATAATTGCGGGTGCAGGTTTAGATGTGTTAGCTGTTGAACCTATGGACCCTAACAACCCACTTCGAAGAATAGAAGACAATAACAAACTAATTATTACCCCTCATGTTGCTTGGGCAACAGTAGAAGCAAGACAAAGGTGTTGCAATGAGGTTTATGAGAACATAAGGTCCTTCTTAAGTGGTGGTAGACGAAACATAGTGGAGGGTTAGTCTAAGTATTAAATGTCTTAGATAATATTTGTTAAGAATTTTTATAAAATAATATAAATAAAGACCAGGTATGGCCTGCCCAATAAGTTATTAAACATATAACTTAAGGCTTTCCACTACCTGGTCTTTTTATATTTTTTTCTTTAATATACTAATACTATTAATAACATTATTAATAGTATTAGTATTATTTTTAGTTTCCACCGGATTTTACTTCATTCCATTTTTGAAGATAGATTTCATCCATTTCACTTCCAAGATACTTAAAGGCTGTAGTTCTTGAAAGAATGGTTTCATCTGGAAAGGCAATTTCGCTATTCCTTATTTCTTCGTCTTCAATTAAGGCTCTTGCAGCTGAATTTGGTGTAGAATAGGTGATAATTTCAAAGTTCTTAAGTGCAATATCAGGTCTACACATAAAGTCGATCCATTTTTCAGCATTTTCTTTGTTTGGAGCATTTTTAGGTATTACCCAGCTATCAATCCATACATTAGACCCTTCCTTTGGTACAACATATTCTAGGTCAGGATTTTCTCTTTGGGTATAGATAGCTTCACCTGAGTAGATAACACCGATTGGGTTTTCTCCACCTATCATCTTATCCCTTACTTGGTCAACTACATAAGCATCAACAGAAGAGTATTGTTCTTGTAATAATTGTTTCGCTTCTTCGATTTGTGCTTCATCAGTTGAGTTGATGCTATATCCAAGATATGCTAGTGCAATTGCAAAGGCATCCCTTACACTGTCTATCATTAGGACTTTTCCATCATATCCATGTTTTTGCATAAACTCTTTATCAAAAATTGCTGCCCAACTATCAATTTCTTCACCTATCATTGTCTTATTATATAATAGGCCAAGGGTTCCCCAAGTATAAGGTACACTATACTTGTTTTCAGGATCAAATTCCTTTGAGGATTCCCAGTGGACAGGGTCAATATTCTTAACATTAGGAATATTATCAAAGTTAATTTCTTGTAGAAGATCAGCCTCAATCATTTTTTGGATCATATAGTCTGATGGAGCTACAACATCATATTCTACAGAACCTGTTTGAATTACAGGGAACATATCCTCGTTTGTTACGAAATCATTGTAAACAACCTTAATACCAGTTTCTTCTTCAAACATATCAATTACTTCAGGGTCAATATATTCACCCCAGTTATATACATTTACAACTGGACCATCTTCGCTTTGGCATCCAGTTAAGAATGCAACAATAAGAGCTAAGCTCATTATCAAAAATTTTGTTTTTCTCATT
>JGI24707J26582_10003379_pt1 | contig 11498 bp, 11 predicted proteins | sample BioPla1DNA1_FD_26582 | JGI IMG/M metagenome (IMG submission 26582) | reverse complement strand
GAGCTAGTCACTTCCAGCATAGCAGGTTTATTGATCAAGGTGGTCAACTTTTTCTCTAGCGTTTTGCTCGTAAGTGGTCAAGTTTTATGATATCAAAATCATACCAGGAAGGAAGTTATCTTTTACATAGTCTACGAGACGTTCTACCTTACCTTTAGTCTGGGGTCTCCTAGGGCGGCAAACTTTAGGAATGAAACCCATGTCTGCCGCGAAGTCCTCAAATCGTTTATTCCATAGAGGTTTACCAGCCTCGCTCCCGTCGATGACTGTCTTCATCCTATCGGTGAGAACAATCTGAGGAATACCGCCAAAATACTCGAACGCATTTACCATACATCTGAGTAAACTGTAAAAATCACATCGTTTAGTAAATTCCACATACTTACTTCTTGAACTACCCATTATCATAATGAAAACCGGAGTTTTATGGACTATCCCGTCCTCGTCTATGTAATGAGTGATTCCCCAGTCCATCTGGGCCTGTTTGCCTGGTGGCGTTTCATATCGCCTTACAGCCGGTGAACTCTTCGCCGGGCGCATGTCCTTCACATAGTCCTTGATAATGGTGATGCCACCTGTATAACCCAGTTCTTGCAGGTGCTCGTATATTACTACACAGTTAAATATACCGCTTTGTACCATCTTGTCGATGTTGGGCTTAAATGGATCAAGTTTAGAGGGCTTTGTCCGCCCTTTCAACCTATGCTGCCTAGTATCACCAGCAGCATATTTCTTCGCTGTGTTTTTCGATATACCTAATTCTTTGCCAATTGAATACGGGGATTGACCTTCTTGAGCCTTTTGCCTTATCATAAGTATCAGCCCACTCCTTATCATCTGCTACCTCCTGGTGATCTTGTCAATCCCAATGGTAGCATATTGGTTCTTGGAGTGGGTCAATTTCTTTTCGGCGCTATGGGTCAATTATATCCCGGCGGTGACAATTACGTGTACTTCCCTTGACATCAAGACACAATCTACTCTCTTTAATCCATACGGCGTTCTTCAAACACAGCGGTGCAATCATTTGTGGTAGTTTTCTCCCTGTCTTATCTTACAGCTCCATAAAAAAAGACTATTTGCCATTACTAAGCAAACAGTCTTTCTTTTTTGAATATTCCGGTTTCAAAGAGCCATGTGTCCAGTTTAAGTTGAGCCATTCTTCCAGATGGCATGAGCCACCTTACTTTTTGCTTGATTGCTATTTACTGAGTCAGGTTGTATTCGTCAAGGGCTTGCTGCGTCAGCAGTGCTTGCACCCTTGATAAATACAATCTGATTCAGTACACTATCGGATACAAAAAGTAAGTAAAAATTATCTGGCACCCTAAGCGGAATGGTGGCTCACTTTGGCCGGACAGGTGGCTCAATGCGGACAAGATTACTCACCTTTTTTGTAAAATTTCCAGATTTACATGGTGGAGGCGATCCGCGACCTTGCAAATCCACCCATTTTACACCATAATTAATACTTACTTTCGCAGCAAAATGTTTTGTTATTACTGTCATATATCTGGAAATATAATCTAGTTCAATTATTGCAGGAAAGCAGACCATGCCTTTCTTTTTAATTTCTTCTTATACACTTGACTTAAAACTACTATATATAAAATTGCAAAATGGCAATACTAGACTACGGAATTACAATACCACCCGGAATAAAAGGATCTGTTCCTGTTCCAATAATTGCCGATTTCAATGTATTATTTAAATTTGACTTTAACAATTGATCAGGGGTTATTTTTTTCTCTATTAATCCGATAATGAGTGGTACATAGCTTTTTACTTCTTCAAATGCGTCAAAATCAATAACCCTTGCATCTACAAAGTACTTTCCTATATCAACATCCTTCCTTTTTAAAAACAAGTTATAGGCTATCTCATGATAATCGTTATAAATTCCAAAATAAACAACCGGAACTTCATATCTTTGTATAACTAAATCATTAAATATGTACGGTGTCCCTAAAATACTAACTTTACTTTGTATACCGGCCACCATTCCATCTATGTTTCCTTTTTTTATCATCATTAACTCGGATTGCAAATCATCTTTATTTACCCATTTTATATCTCTTTGAGTATCCCCAGGGTTGTACTTTGAAGCATAAAGCTTCTTTGTTGATAATAATCCTGTTCCTATAGCTATATAATTATCTGCGGTTTTACTTATATTTTCACCTATTCTAGCAAATTTTACCCATTTTCTATTTATCTCTACATTTTCATTACATCGCCTGACTATTGTCGCTTCCGCTATTCTACCCAGCAATCTCATAGCTGTTTCATATGTATTATGTACAAATATATGATTAAATACCAATATATTATTTTCAAGCTTTATATATCCGAATTCATCATAAAGAATATTAAACAGCTGTGTTCCATGGCTATACAAGGATATTTCTGTATCTCTGTTTCCATTCACATAATCTTCATACGGTTGTTCTGCAATTAATTTACCTTCTGCATCTTTTATGCCTACAATCACTTGAGCATTCATTCATCTGCACACCCTTAATCGTTAATTGTAGCTTATTAAATGAACCTGTTACCTTAAATTAGTTAAAAGGTTACTAACTACTCTTTTGGAGCACATATTCAGAGAATTTGTAGTCTCATATATGCTTTGAAGAAGTATATTACACTAGAGCTTCTATCATTTATGAGATAAAAGTATATGATTAGGTATGTAAAGAAAAACCCTGCATCAAATATTACTATATACATCCCCAAGTGTATTTTTAATCCGTTTATATGCATTAGGGAGATTTTTATGAGGCACTCCCCTCAATACTTGGATGATATTTTCAATCTTTTTTATTCCTTTCTTATATGATACTAATAAATCTTTAGTATTCCTTTTATTTGGTGGCACATTTAATATTTGATAATATAGGGTTCTTGCTGTATTTGAGGCAACTAAATCAATTTCTAAGCAGTAGTTTAGGCATAAAAAATTGTACTTACACGCTAAATCCATTGCCTTTGCATGATTTTGTTGAAGCAACTTTAGGAACTCATCCCTATCAGCCTTACTTGGGATTAATTCTTCTATCAGACATGTATCTTTATACTCATACTTATATTTAGGAAAGCCAGAGTTATAGCGACTATTGTCTAAATCCCCATTGGCATAAGGAACAAAATAATCTTTATCTACGATGATAAAGTGCGGTATAGCTAGAGTTTTTAATAGGTGATATGGATATTTAATACTATCTACCCCACCTAATTCCAATATGCTTACTGGATATCGCTCTATTTTAATTCCACGATCAGCTAATAAAAGTCGGAAAACTTCCGCATCATTTTTGCTTTCCACGACAATAATGAATTTCGCAAAGAAAAAGTCACTGTTCTTATATTTGAAAAACTGATAATACTTAAATTGTTCAAGCCCATATCTTATCCAAAAATCAGAAGGAATTTGTGTAATGTCTGACCTAAATCCGCGTTTATCATCTTCTACTTTACGGACTAATATAATGTCCTCATGATCCAATTCATCAACCATTACCGTCGAATGAGTAGTAATAATACACTGTATTTCATTGGGCGATTGTCCACGCCACTTTATATCATTTATTAACTGGCTCTGTGCCTGCGGATGCAGACTAATCTCCGGTTCTTCAATCCCTAAAATGATATTGTTATGTTTTAATTTAGCTAGGTAGCGGTAAAGAGATACAATTACTAAGCTTTGCAAACCACTTCCACATTCCGTTATATTAAACTTTTGCCCACAGTCTAATACATTCAGAAAAATATTGTTAAGCAATAAATTATAATCATTAGTATTTGAATATTCAATTTTAAACTGCATTTTGTTGCAATTCGAAGATAAATATTTTTGAAGTTCTTTTTCAACCTTTTCGAAAACTGATTTCTCTAACATATCGGCAGCATCACGAACTTTAGGTGATAAATTATCCCTATGCTCAGTTCGTTGCTTCAAATACTCAACCAGAACCTTTTTCAGAACAGTATTTTCTTGCCAAACAACATCATTTGAGTCTCTAGCTACCGGAATTAATACAAACTGTATATCTGATAATAACTCTCCAACAAAGTCTTGCCCTATTTCTACAAACGATGTCGTTTTGCAGTGAAATGTTCTTTTATGCGTTGAGTAAGAGTAAGTCATTCTAATATTAAGCTCATTGTTATGAATTTTAGACTGATATGTCGCCTTGATTGGTATATCCGAAAAAGTTAGCGTTATTCTAGTTAATGATTTAGGTGAATATTGGTGTGTGCCATCTTTAAAATATACTTCTTCCTCAGTATAATTAAAAAAAGCATTTAAAGCTCTTAAAACAGCTGATTTCCCAGAATTATTTTCACCAACAATTGCATTTGAATCACCCACATTAATTACACCTGACTTAATTGATCGAAAGTTCTCTATAGATATTCTAGTCAGCTTCATAAACCCACTCCAATATTCCGAACATTAACTATTCTAATAAGACAGCATAAAATTAGTCCCTTTAAGTTAAAGCAGCTTGAAATAATAAGAAAGGAGACATAGTTTACCATTAGAGGTAAACTATGTCTCCTTTCTTTAGTTTATATTAAAATTCCTGCCTAATACATTTGACTTACAACATTTAATTGTGTCAGAAAATTCATACGAGGACAGGAGTTTTACTGACCGTGACCTTGCAAATCCGCCCAAGTTCGCTCCACTTAAGATTAGAGAGATTTCCGTATCGTGTAATAAAGGTGGACTTTTTAAAGCACAGGCATTTATCTATAAACTATATTTTGGATTCCTGTCCAGAAACAGGGGGACAGGTCAGTTGTTTCATGGTGGGCGGAAACAGGGGGACAGGTCAGTTGTTTCATGGTGGGCGTAATGGCTAGGTGCTCTAAAAGCAATTACCTAAAGAGAAATAGCTAAACAGCATACATCGCAATAAGTCAATAGTGAAACAAGGTCCCTGTCCCCGTGTTACGCTGTCCCCGTGTTACGTATTCTTTCACTCTTAAAGAGTATCATCTCTCTTGTCTAAGTATAATTTGCCGTCGGGAGTAATCATAGCCAAAGTTACTTCTTGCCAATTGGATACACCTAAATTGCTTAACTGAATTTTGAGCTGCTCTAGCGTTAATCCGCTAAGGGCTAAACCATGTTCAATAATTTCACCGTCGATTATAATTTCCGTCCCGGCAAGAACGCCTGCTGGCGTCTGGTGGGGTTTTTGAATAGCAAAATCTTTGATGGAAGGAGTTTGATATTCCGGTTTTTTTAATACGCTTAGTTGACCGTCCGACTCAATTAACGCTATTTCCACTTGAGCAGGGTCAAACGTACCCTGCTCCCGCAGCATTTCCAAAAGATCATTGACATTGTAATAGCGTTTTTTTAGATTGTTCTCTAAGATTTTACCTCTGTAAATTACAAGCAGCGGCTCGGCTTCAATTAGTTTTCTGGCAGGTACGAAATTTAGTGTTAGCATATTAATAGCTAGAATCCATATAACTGAAACAGCTAGGGCTACCAGGCCATTACGGATACTAAATTCTTCGTTGGTAATCACAGAACCCCCAATATGCCCGATAACTAGGCCAATTACAAAATCATAGAAAGTCAGCTCGGATAAGGTTCTTCGACCTAATATTCTTGTAACTAAAAGAAGAGAAAGTAACATTACTAAAGTCCGAATAATTACTCCAAGATCATCGAACATTTACTATCACCTCTGAAATATTCTCGGGTGCAGGGACATTGTTTCAATAAGCGACGAAGGGAACAGGACGCTTATCACCGCGGGTCGCGCAACGGTGAGATGGCTTCCACATAGTATGCATGATATTTGCGTTTTTAATTTTTACGATGTAGTATGAAAGGTGATTATCTTTTTAGGGGGCAAACATGGGATTCCTTCTAACTTTTGCCGTTGTCTATGGCCTAGCTAATCTGTACATAGGCAATCGTTTTTTTTATTGGCTAAAAACAATAGTGACCATTCCGCAACAGGTTTATTGGATTGTATTTATATTAGCCGCTGCCGCCCCGATTATCTCACGTGTATTGGCACGGACTGGTGTCGGTAAGGCAGAAAGCTTATTTATTGTTGGTGATTGGTGGTTAGCCGTAACATATTGGTCTGTGCTGCTGTGGCTTATCGTAGATATTATCAAAATCGCTGATAAGCGACTAGGCTTCTTATCGGCCGTAGCTAAAGACACAACTAACCAGGGGTATGTAGTTATATTTATCCTCTTGGGAATGTTAGTTTATGGTGCTTGGAATGCGCAAAATCCAGTAGTAACTCGTTATGATATATCAATCAATAAAAAAGCCGCAGGAATGAATAATTTAAAGATTGTTTTAGTGTCGGACATCCATATGGGCCGAGTCGTTGGAACGGATCGTGTGGAACGATTGGCAGAATCCCTAAATCAATTGAACCCGGATATTGTCTTATATGCTGGCGATCAAATTGATGATGACGTTGAATATGTAGCGAAAAATAATATTGCAGAACCACTTCGAAATGTAAAGGCTCGTTTTGGGTCATATGCAGTTCTCGGCAACCATGAATATATCGGCGGACAACCAGCTCTAGCAGTTTCACTACTAAAAAATAACGGTATTACTGTCCTTCAAGATCAATGGATTAAAATTGGTGATGCTATTTATATTGTCGGTCGTGATGATGTTTCGGCTGCCCGATATGCTGCCAGAGGAACAAAGACACTTGCTGAGATAATGAAAGATATTGATAGAAAGCAAACAATAATACTAATGGATCATCAGCCATCACGACTTAATGAAGCAGTTCAACAAGGTGTTGATCTTCAAGTATCTGGCCATACTCACAGGGGACAGTTTTCCCCCAATAATATAATCACTCAACGAATATATGAACAAGATTGGGGCTATCTGAAAAAAGATGCTTATCAACTGATTGTGTCGTGCGGCTATGGTACATGGGGACCGCCAATAAGACTTGGCAATCAACCAGAGATTGTCGAAATTAATATCGCCTTCGATGATTGAGATAACAAATAAGGTATTATCTATATATCAAGATATGATAGCGCAAATAGCAAGCATCGCAAGAAGGACTAGTGAAACAAAAGCCCTGTCCCCGTGTTCCATGAGTAAACTAATGAAATTTATTTTTAATTGATATTCTAGCAGGGAAACATTACATTTTGGCGAAAGTTCGTTATAAAAATAGCGAAGGGGAGATGTGCTTTTGAGTAATATGGCAACAGAATCAGGTGAAATTCTGTGGATGAGTAATGATGGTAAAGAAGTCATTACAAAAGTCTCTGGTACCTATCATTTTGTGGATAGAACAGGAAAGCCATACTCAATGGGGAACTCTCTGCTTATGCTGAAAGAAATGCTGAAACAATCGTGCAGAACCGACATAGTTCAAGAGCTGAGATTGAGAAATATAGTGTTTTAGTTAATGGCCGGCGCCCTGTAGGGCGCTTTCTTTTTTATCCGGACTCCCAGCGGGTCGTTGACCTAATCGGGAGTTATTTTAATAATTGGGCATCTAATTTAGCCATAGCCTTTTTTATCACTCATTTACTCCCTACAGCTCTCTAAATTGACTTTGCAAGATTTGTTAAATAGGAGTAAACTAAAAGTGCCTTATATTATGTCAATCGCTAGTTTCGTTATTTTCTTGTATTTATTCTGTTCGTAGCATATTTGTTAAGTAACGAATAGAATTATGGTAAAGAAGGGGATGATATCGTGGAAGCAATTAAAATCGGAGGAGCCGCTATAGTTTTTATCGCAGCCTCTTTATTTGTGTTAAACTTAATTCATTTATCCGGAGCAATTTAATAATTAAAGATAAAGCGACAACATATATGGCGAAGAAAAAACACCACCCATTTTTTGGATGGTGTTTTTTCTTTTACTTTAGAACAGGTGGCGGTTAGCTATCATCTAATGAGCACCCCACGGTGCATTATCCTGATTGAGAAGCTGTTCGACCTGCTGATAAAGCCCCTCGCCATCTGAAATCTTATCAGATTCCTTGACTATTGAGGCGACAAATTCATTAACACCGTCTGCACAGAAGGCCGGTACCTCCATGCCGGTGGTCAGCATAGAATCTGTATCCTCTTCTTTTATTAATTCGAATACTACATCAGGCACTTGCTTTTCACCAGCACTAAAATGGGAAAGGTTGCTCCCGTCTTCCTCAAAAACTTTTACACTATTGAGATAGACCTTAACATATTCAATATTTTCATCTCTTTCTACCTGATAGCAGCCATGCTTGCCGCAAAAATCTTTCATGTTATCTCCCTCCGAATGGTTTAATGGTAGTATTGCCGGAGATAGCAGCAAATAATTATTAATTCTGATAACAAATATGATGCAAGGGCGGCATTATTGGCCTTGTAAACGGACGATTAACGCTAGGAATTTTCTAGTTTGCTAATTCGCCGTTCGAAATCGTCCAGACGCTTATTCAAAGCAGCTTTTTCTTTACTTTCTTCTAATTCTTCTTTTTTTGTGCAGCGCTGACTTAATAGCTCGACTCCTAAAGCTAAAATGTCGCCCAAAAGAGCAAAAATGATCGATAAAACTACTATTCTATCTATATCATCACATTTCATACTTGCAGCTCCTATTAATATGCTACTGCAGTTTATGTATGAATCAAGGCATAGGTTCCGAAAAGACTGAGGATAGGACTGGCAAAATTAAAAAGCCAGCCATGAAACAGCCGGCTTTAACGGTCAAAAATGCTGGGTAGAATGTTTTGGCGGATCAATTTTATGGACTTCTTTATTGTCTTGTGCGTTCGGGTTTGGTTGAACGCCGGTTGTACCAGTCTTGTACTTAGGCTGATTAGTTTTCAATAATAACACCTCCTAACCGGTAGCTTTAGCAAAATCGAGGTTTTAATACGAATATTGCAACTTGCGGTATAGTAACACATAGCCGATGCCTAACTATTATGTAACATTAGTAAAAAGGCTTGCATACTGTATAGTAAAAGAGGTAAGGAGTTCCTATTATGAGGAGAAAATATTTTTACGTATACCCATGCGCGACTTGCAAGTATCGCTACAAATGCTGTTCAAGTCCTTATTATAAAAGTGCTAATTCCAGTCACCAAAATAATCCCAATAGCGGGCAATTCATTTTTTTCCCTGAGCTTTTAACAGAAGTATCCTTCCAAACGCTTTTTCCCGAGCTAAGTTTTTACCCTTAGCTAGAGCCTTTAAGGCTCTTTTTTATTTTTCGACCGTTTAGGTTGTCAAAAGAAATCGAAGCAACATATGGAAATTCAATAAATAGGAAATAATTCTTAAAAATGGAAGGAAATTTAGCAGAAGTGTGTAATATTATCTTAATATTTGGCTTATGGAAGGTGAGATAAAATGAAGAGAGTGGTTTCAATCTTAGTGGTGATCCTTTTTGCAACGCTCATAGCAATGCCGCCGCAGACTGTTGAAGCAGCCGACACCGGAGGATTGCGGTATACCGTTACAGTATCCAAATTTGAAAACAGAGCAGGCTGGTCAGGTCGTTGGGACATAGGCAATGCTTGGGGTATAATCATGACAGATATATTGAACCAGACAGGCCGGTTTATTGTCCTGGGCGAGACCGACATGCGGAATGCGGCTATGGACGAACAGGACTTTGCAGCTTCAGGCCGCACTGTGCAGGGTGCTAAAACCCCAGTTATCGGCCAGATGACACCGGCGCAGATTCTAGTTAAAGGTGCTATTACTCATGTACAAGACGATACATCCGGCGGACATGGCGGAGTTAGTATTCGCGGTTTTTCCCTTGGCGGGGGTAATTCTAAGTCAGAAGTAAATGTTACTATGTATATGGTGGATTCAACTACCGGCCAGGTTTTAGCTTCTACAAGCGTTGTCGGTAGATCCAATAAGTCACACGGCGGTATAGGATATTCGGGGCGCGGCTGGTCGGCGGGCGGCGGCGGCTTTAAGAATGATAACGTTGGTAAAGCTGTCGAATCTGCTGTACAGCAAGGTGTTGACTGGATGATAAAACAGCTGCCGAACATTCCATGGAGCGGTTCGGTTGTTATGACGAGAGATGGCAAGGTGTATATTAATCGCGGTGCTCGGGAAGGAGTAGTAGCAGGACAGGAATTTGTAGTTGGTTACTCCGATATAATTCGCGACCCCGATACCGGTGAAGTTCTTGACGAGGTTATTGAAGAAGTAGCTAGAATTAGAGTAACCAGCGCAAAAGAGAGGCTCTCAATTTGTAATGTCATAAGCGGGGATAGTTACGCCATCGATAAAGGTATGAAGGTTAGCGTACCTTAACCAACCACCTAGAGTAAAACCTATAAAGTACCGTGCAGCCGTTGCGTTGTACGGTATTTTTGGTTGGCACTTAGTTTCCTAATGCACAAGTTTGGGATAGTAAAGCAGGAAAGAATAGCGGCTTGGTAGAAGAACAAGGGAACATTTTATGGAGAAAAAGGTGGTAAGCAGCTTGAGTAATGACCGTAATATTGGAGAACTTCCTAGTCTAAAGGTCGCAGTAATTGTTGGCTCGATAACTACAGCGGCCAGCGTTCTGGCTTATCAACTAGGTATGAAAGATTTGCTGCTTATAGCGACTACAATGCTACTAAACGCGGCACTATTAGGTAATCGAACTGGTATCCCCCATGGCGGAAAAATGGCTGCGTTATATTCTTTGCCGCTTGCAATTGGAGCTTATCTGCTCACACTAGGCCCTAGAAATTCTATTAGTACGATTCAAGTGATACTAGATTCATTATATGGGTCTTCTTATGGCTTAGCTCTGGGTATTGCGCTGGCCTTATTGTTTAAAAGCAAAGTGCGTCTTCTGTCACTGGCCATTGGCGGGGTAACAGGCTACTTTATGGCTTCAATGCTTTTTTATGCGACTCAGTTTATCATCGATCTGGGAGTACTAGCGCTGCTGCTTTATAATGTGACAGGCTGTGTTGTAATGTTAAAGAGTGCAGCATTTATCGAAGAAAGCGTTTTCAAAAGTATAAGCAAGTAATAAAGGAGCACTAGTTTAGTGCTCCTTTAATGCAAAATGTCACCTTTTTCTGTCAACTGAATAGGATGGCAGTAGGAGGTGGTATTGGTGAATGAAGATCTAAAAAATAAAATTAATGAAACAGGCAGTAAAATTGATGACAAGGTTGAAGAAACGTCCGAAAAATACGGGATACCAAAGTGGGTAGTATGGGTTGGTGCGGCTATTGCAGTCAGCGCGATCATTAAAGTAATATTTTAATGTAGGCGGCCGTGGCCGCCTACATAGAAGTGTAATAATTACCTTATAAATGAGACTTGATTCAGATGGGGTTTTAACCCCATCTGAATCTTAGGCGAATTATCCATGGATTAGCTGTTCTTTACTCCCCATAGAGGACGGGAGTATTAGAACAGATTAATCAGCGGATAAAGTTTGTAAAGATCTTTTTCTCGGCAGGAGGAGCTTCTACTTGAGGCTTCCCGGCGGCCAATACTTTTAA
>JGI24707J26582_10003378_pt1 | contig 11499 bp, 13 predicted proteins | sample BioPla1DNA1_FD_26582 | JGI IMG/M metagenome (IMG submission 26582) | reverse complement strand
TTAGCAACAGAGATGGGTGTATTACAAGAGAGGATTACTTCTACAAAGAAGGGTTCTATCACATCTGTTCAAGCGGTATATGTACCTGCCGATGACTTGACAGACCCGGCTCCAGCTACAACTTTTGCTCACTTAGATGCAACAACAGTACTATCTAGACAAATATCTGAGCTAGGTATCTACCCTGCAGTGGATCCACTGGATTCTACATCTAGAATACTGGACCCTGCTGTAGTAGGTTTAGAGCATTATGAAGTTGCTCGTGGAGTACAAGAAGTACTNCAACGTTATAAAGAACTACANGATATTATTGCCATCCTTGGTATGGATGAGTTGTCAGATGAAGATAAGTTGACTGTTTCTAGAGCTAGAAAAATTCAACGTTTCCTATCACAACCTTTCCATGTTGCAGAACAATTTACTGGNATGGCTGGAAAATATGTTCCATTAAAAGAAACAATTCGTGGTTTTAAAGAAATATTAGATGGTAAGCATGATGATTTACCAGAATCAGCTTTCCTCTTTGTAGGTAGCATAGAAGAGGCAGTTGAAAAGGCTAAACAAAGTGAATAAGGGAAGTAGGTGATAAAATGGCTTCCAAATTTCATCTAGAAATCGTAACTCCTGATAGGGTATTTTACGATAATGATGTGGAAATGGTAATAGCTAAAACCACAGAAGGAGATATTGGGGTATTAGCTGGACATATTCCCCTAGTAGCACCTTTAACTATAAGTAAGTTAACAATCAAATTGGATGGCACAGATAAGGAAGCTGCCATTTCCGGAGGATTTATAAAGGTGGCAAAGGGCGGAACAACNATTATTGTTGATGCTGCAGAATGGCCAGAAGAAATTGATGAAAAAAGNGCNGAAGAAGCTAAAGAAAGAGCTGAGAGACGTTTATCATCAAAGGCTGCTGATATAGATACTTTTAGGGCAGAGATNGCCCTCAGAAAGGCTATCAACAGAATAGAAATNTCTAGAACATANAAATAAAAAATAGAGTTAGGTCCAATAAACAACAGGGATCTAACTCTATTTCTTTCTACTGAACAATAATATCAAAGGGTAGTTCTTCATTTTCTGTCATATCTTCTATAGTAATATACATTCTGATAGGTAGACTTACGATCATTTGATAGGATTCGCTGATCCACCCCATATCTGCATGAATAGATAATGGTGAGATATTTTNAGGAAGTCTTTGTAGCCTTACAAAACCATCCTTTAACTCTAATGTTCCAGTATATTCCATACCCCTAATTTCAAAGGGAAATTCTATAAATTGTGTTTCTGGACTTTCAACTAAGGGGAAGCGATGAATTTCTTCACCTTCTAAAACAACAACAATTTCTTTACCCCCTGGGGGAGCAGTCAAAAATCTTGGTATCATAAAAATTGAAAAAATACTAAGTATTACAATACTAATAATTAGGGCAATATCTCCCTTTGTCATAATCTTCACGTCAAATCCTCCAATCAGTCGAGGTTGTTATCTATATAACATAATTCTGCAAACATTATTATATACTATTTAAGATATCTTGACAAATATAATTATTTTTAAATAACTGTGTTTCATATAGATATTTTTATAAAACTTATTTTTATGATAGTATTAGTTTATAATAATTATTATTAACACATAATGNATATAAAAGAAGTCATATACATTAGTTGGAGGTATACTATGTCAGGGAAAACAGAATTAGAAAAAACATTGGAATACGGCATAATGGGTACACCACAAATCAAACCAGAGGAAAAAAGGATCTGGTTAGGAGAGTTTAGGGAAAGAATTATTTTAGGCCTTACTATGGAGCAGGTTAGAATGATGGAAGCACCATATATAGTCAGAAAGGCCCTCAAGGACCCTATGGCAGAAATCCTGATTGTAAACAATAACATACCCATGGAAATTACCAGAAATTATATGAAATTAGCTAGAGAAATGGACAAGGAATATAAATCCATGCCTACAGATGCAAGGGAAGCTATGGGTCTAGTAGTAGTTAGCCGTAGTGCTGTAGAGAGAAAAGATGTATTAGTAGATATTAAGGAAATACCAGCAAAATTTAAAAAAACCCAAAACAAAAGTCTTTGTACTAATTGCTATAAAGAATTAGAAGATATAAATCCTGATATAGCAAAGGATTTTAAAAAGATAAATCCCCTAGGCAAATTACTAGGTACAAATTGTGGAGCATGTTCAATAGAATAAATTTATTATTTTATTTTTTTTATGTATAGCAGTTCTTTTTTCTGTCAATAATGATACTACAAAGGGAAGAGATTAAGTTAAGTAGAGATGTTTTTCGTCCCCCTTTAACATCATACTTATATACTTAGGCTCTTCTCTTTTGTAATTTAATTTATTGTAGTCAGAAGGGAGATTTACTATCATGAAAAAAATTTTAAAATATGGAATTATACTAACATTTGTTTTAAGTTTCTTTTATATAGCTTCAGGTATTACCATTAACGTCAGCCCTGATGTTTCAGGAGATACAATCATAAGGGTTTTTGAGAAAAGCCAAGCTGATATATTGGAGGCCAATATAAATACCAGTCTGGAAGTTCCTAATACATTATGGGGAGAAGAGGAAATTGACAGGATCAAAGAAGATATAAAAGAAATGCTAGAAGTTAATGGAAAAAAGGAAGTATTAGTAGAAGAAGACTTCCTATATATGAACGAGAAAATTGAAGGCAATGACAAGGATATATTATATATTCACGAGTTTTCAGATGATTTCAGCACACAGATAATAGCCACTAATACCAATGATAACGGGGATATACTTGCCTTTAAAATATATTCTGCCCAAGTGGAAGATGAAAAAACTTCGTATATTATTATTGACATTATACAGAATAAAAGGTATAAAGGTATAGTGGAGAAGAGTAAAAAAAATCAGGAAATATTGAAAAGATATGGAAATAACATAGAAGTTACAATGAATTTAGTAGGAACTTATGATAAAGAGTTATCAAAAGTAGAAGGTAGAGAGAAGATACAGGAAATTCTCCGAGAAATAAAGGGCAAAAAAGTAGAAGAAGTAGTAGAGGATACCTATATTAGTACTACAGCATATACTCCCCTTATTCCACAAACTATACAATATGGAAATAACAAAGTAAATCTTCAGTTGGCAATGCGTTACAATAATTATGAGGATAGGACTTATTTATACATTGCAAATCCATTAATTACCTTGACCTACTAATTTAAAGTATTTTAGCAGCTATGGAAAGTGAGGCGTAAATTTTGACAAAGATAGTTGTTGAAAAAAGTCAACCTTTGAAAGGTACTGTCCGTGTAAGTGGTGCAAAAAACTCTGTATTACCTATTTTAGCGGCTACATTGTTAGCTACAGAAAAATGTGTACTAGAAGATGTACCACCTTTGAGGGATGTAGAAGTTATCTGCGAAGTACTGTCAAGTTTAGGTGCCGATGTTAAGAGAAATACTAGAGAAAAAATTGAAATTATGGCAGATAAAATTGATAATTATGAAGCACCCTATGAATTAGTCAGAAAGATGCGAGCTTCTTTTTTAGTGATGGGACCTTTATTAGCTCGGATGGGTAAGGCTAGGATTTCTATGCCTGGAGGATGTGCCATTGGCACAAGACCCATTGACCTTCATTTAAAGGGCTTTAGAGCCTTAGGTGCAGAAATCACCTTGGGACATGGCTTTGTAGAAGCTAAGGCAGAAAAATTAATAGGTGGCAAGATTTATCTGGACTTTCCCAGTGTAGGGGCCACAGAAAATATTATGATGGCGGCGGTTTTAGCAATAGGAGAAACCATAATAGAAAATGCAGCTGAAGAACCAGAAATTACGGATTTAGCAAACTTTTTAAATAAAATGGGTGCCAAAATCAAAGGTGCTGGAACTGATACTATAAAAATTGAAGGTGTTGAAAAACTTACAGGTACTACCCACACAGTAATTCCCGATAGGATAGAGGCGGGAACATATATGGTGGCAGCAGCCATGACAGGTGGAGATGTGTTGGTAGATAATGTAGTAGCAGATCATCTAAAACCTATTATTGCAAAGTTAAGAGAAATTGATGTGGAAATTTATGAAGAGGGAAATGGACTCAGGGTTATAGGACCTAAGGTCTTAAAAGCCACAGATATAAAAACCCTGCCCTATCCAGGATTTCCCACAGATATGCAGGCACAGTTTATGGCATTATTAAGTGTTGCAGAGGGAACCAGTGTTATTATTGAAACAGTTTTTGAAAATCGTTTTATGCATGTAAGCGAATTAAAGAGAATGGGTGCAGATATAAAAATAGAGGGTAGAAGTTCTATAATAGAAGGTCGAAGAAAATTAACGGGAGCTCCAGTAAAGGCCACAGACTTGAGGGCAGGGGCAGCATTAATCTTGGCAGGCTTAGTTTCTGATGGAAAGACTGAGGTCACTGATATCTACCATATTGAAAGAGGTTATGTAGATATAGAAGAAAAACTAAAAGGTTTGGGTGCTAGGATTTATAGGGTAGAAAACAATAAAAAATAAAATAAAAGTTCTAAATGCCTTTTCGTTAACATATCCTTATTTAAGTTAAGACTTATTTTACTTAAGTAAGGGGGATATGACAAATGAAGGGTATTTTTTTTACCTGTATTTCTATTTTAGTTGCAACTTTATTGATACCATTACTCATTATTACTAGCTGCCATATGGAAGCTCCCCAGAGAAAAGATTCACATAAAATAGAAGAAATACGGGAGTCAGATTTCAAGATTAATGTCTATAACCATGAAACTAAGGAAATCATGGAAATGTATCTAGAAGAATATATTAGCCAAGTAGTGGCAGCAGAAGTGCCTGCCAGTTTTGAACTAGAAGCCCTAAAATCCCAAGCTGTAGCAGCCAGAACCTTTACCCTGTGGAGGATTATGTCCTTAGGTAAAGAGGGACATCCTTCCCATCCTAGTGCCCCTGTATGTACTAGCCATACTCATTGTCAGGAATGTCTATCTATGGATGAAATAAAGGAGAGGCATGGGAAAGTATGGATGTCCATGTATTGGCCCAAGATACAGGAGGCAGTAACAGAGACAGCTGGAATTATTATGACCTATAATATGGATCCTATTGAGCCATTATATCATTCTACCAGTGGTGGTAAAACAGAAAACTCGGAAGATGTATTTGCATCAGCTCTACCCTATCTGAGAAGTGTGTCCAGTCCCTATGAAGAAAGATCCCCTGCCTTAATAGATGAGAAAGAAATTTCTATAAAGGAGTTTATAAAGGGATTAAAGGGAAAAGAGAAGGATTTTCAAATCAAGGAAAAGGATATGAAGGGAGAAATAAAGATAATAGAAAGAAATACAGGTGGCAGTATTAAAAATATCAAAATAGGAAACAAAAACTTTACAGGATCTGAAATTCGCAGTATTTTTCAGCTAAGGTCGGCAGATTTTACTGTAGATATAGGGAAAAACACAATTACTTTTGTTACTAGAGGGTATGGCCATGGGGTTGGAATGAGTCAGTGGGGTGCTAATGGTATGGCGGAAAAAGGTAAGGATTATGAAGAAATATTAAAACATTATTATCAAGGGATTACCCTGAGCAAATTAGCCAGTCATAGGAAGTAAGTTAAATGGAGGAAGAGATTCTTCCATTTTTATTTTTTATAAAAAACTTCATCCTGCAAGCTCTTCAGATGTATAAATTGTTGCAAAAGGGCGATAATTACAGATGGAGGTGGAAGAAATATGTCTTATGAAAATAATAATAATAAAAAACAAACAAAGAAATCTTTCTACAATTTTTTAGACAAAAAAGGATTTTATCTTATTTTACTACTATGTGTTTCTATGGTAATGGTAACAGCTCTATGGGTATCAAAGCAGGAAGATAAATATTTTCTAACGGAAAAGCCCCAAGAGGAAGAAAAAGAAGATTTAGATAAGGTAGAAATAACCCTAGTAGATGAAGGTACCCAGGAGGAAGATATAGAGGAAGAAGAAACCACAAAAGAAGTAGGAAATATGGCAGAAACACTAAAACCTGGCAAACCAATGGAATTGAGAGAAAGTCCTAAAAAACCATTTGTAGAAGAAGAAATAATTGATGAAGCTGAGGCAATTGACGGGGAAATGAATGAAGTAATAAAAGAAATTGAGGAAGAAATAGCTGCTAGTAGTGCCAGTAGTGAAATAGATTTTATAATGGCACAGCCAGTAATGGGGCAACTAGGTCTGCCATATGCAGAAGACAGATTGGTATACCACAAGACCCTAGAACAATGGCGTACTCATAAGGGCATTGATATCCATGGAGAAGAAGGTGCACCAGTAAGGGCAGCACTAGACGGAGAAGTAGTAGAAGTAGTGAATGATACTCTGATGGGTATTACTATTAGCCTAAAGCATAATAATGATTTGATCACAGTATATAGCAATCTATCTACAGATGCCATGGTGAAGCTAGGACAGCAAGTTACAAAGGGTCAAGTAATCAGTGGAATAGGAAAAACAGCTGCCAACAAAAAAGAAGAAGGTCCACTCCTACATTTTCAAGTATTACAGGATGGGCATACAGTGGACCCNCAACTATATTTACCTAAAATCAACTAACAATATAATAAAGATTTATTAAAAAGGACATAAAGACATGTCCTTTTTTCCCGTCATCCTAAGTACAATAAAGGATATTATATATTGTAAACATAAGATTCTTAATAAATTTTTAAAATTAATCCTTCTAAATTCTGATGACACCTCATATAGTAAACTAACATAGTAAATTAGGGGGAGGTCACAAATTTGAAGGACTACATCGAAAAACGTGTTATTGATATAGCACGTTATATAATTGAAGAAGAATCCACTGTCAGACAAACNGCTCGGGTATTTGGAGTTAGTAAAAGTACAGTCCATAAAGATATAACGGAAAGACTTCCTAAGATAAACCCTCAAGTGGCTGATCAAGTGAAAGGTATACTTGAAATCAATAAGGCTGAAAGACATATAAGGGGTGGCAGAGCAACAAAGATAAAATACCAAAAAAATAAAACTGTAGAAGCAACGGATTAAGATCTCCTGTGAAAACAGGAGATTTTATTTTATAAACAATTATCCCACAAGTTTCCACAAATTTTTACTAAAAAAGTAAAAATAAAAGAGGATTTTCTATATCTTTTATAGAATGTATAAAGTTAGCATTATGATAGTAAAACGAAAAATATAACCAAAAATATTATGAAAGAAAAAAATAATTATGGAAATAAGGGTGGGGAAAATATGTTAGGATTTAGTTCAGATATAGGTATAGACCTAGGTACGGCTAGTGTTTTAGTATATGTTAAAGGAAAAGGTATTGTCCTACAAGAGCCGGCAGTAGTAGCAATTGATAAAAATACAAATAATGTATTAGCAGTGGGAGAAGAAGCTCGTAGAATGCTAGGTAGGACACCAGGTAATATAGTAGCCATAAGACCTTTGAAAGATGGTGTTATTTCCAATTATCAAATAACAGAGAAGATGTTAAAGTATTTTATAACTAGAACTTCAGGTAAGAGATGGGTGTTCAAGCCTAAAATCATAGTATGTGTACCTAGTGGTGTAACAGAGGTAGAAAAAAGAGCTGTTATTGATGCTACCAATGAAGCAGGAGCAAGAAGTACCTATCTGATAGAAGAACCTATAGCTTCGGCCATAGGTGCTGGCTTAGATATATCCCAGCCTAATGGACATATGATTGTAGATATAGGTGGGGGAACATCAGATGTTGCTGTTATTTCCCTAGGGGGAATTGTAGTAAGTAATTCTGTTAAAGTGGCTGGTAACACATTTGATGAGGCAATTATCCGTTATATGAGAAAAAGACATAATATAATGATTGGTGAAAGAACTGCCGAAGACATGAAAATTAATATTGGTGGTGCCTATAGAAGAGAAGAAGAAAAGATTATGAATGTAAAGGGCAGGAACCTGGTTTCTGGTCTTCCAGTAAATATAGAAGTAGGCAGCCATGAAATGGTAGACGCGTTAGAAGAAAGTGTAGCTACTATTGCTGATGCAGTCCATTCTGTGCTGGAAAAAACTCCACCAGAATTAGCTGCGGACATAGCAGACCAAGGAATTATCATGACCGGTGGTGGTGCATTATTATGGGGCTTTGACAAATTAATCTCCGATCGTACAGGAATTCAAGTATGGGTAGCAGAAGAACCTCTTTCCTGTGTAGCCAAAGGTACAGGAAAAGCATTAGATTCCGTTAGTCTTTTGGAAAGTGATACAAAGATGAAAAGATTAGGGTAATATGACTATATTCATCGTTAAAGATTAAATGCAAAATAGTCGATATATATATTGTGTAGAATTTTTATAAAGATAATAATTTACTATTTACAAAAACAAGGATGAATCTATGAGGTGAAAAACTGTGTTAAGGGGACTTTATACCGCTACCTCCGCCATGGAGACTAGCCAAAAGAAATTAGATACAATATCCAATAATATGGCAAATATAAATACAACTGCTTTTAAAAAAGACGCTGTCATATCTCAATCCTTTCCTGAAACCTTGATAAGAAAAATAAATGGTCAACTACCATCAGAACCCTACAAGAATAATCCTAATGTAGAAGTGAAGAGGGATGGAGATGCTTATATACTATCCACAGAAGGTGGATACTTTACTGCCCAGGGACCTTTAGGAGTTAGTTATGACTCCTCCACCACTTTTGCCATTGACGATGAAGGTTATTTAAAAACCTTTGGTCGAGATATTGATGGGAAAATTAATACTGTTAGAGGAAACTATATCCTAGATGACAAGGGGCAAAGGGTTCAGGTAGATGAAGGGGAAATCCAGATTAACGAACTAGGTCAGTTACAGGCAAATGGAACTACAGTAAACCTAGTGAATAAAGTTAACAAAGGTCCCCACTCCAACATAATTGGTACAATAAACAGTGGTTTGCGTCTAGACAAGATCCAGACCTATTTCACTCAAGGTAGATTAGAAGAAACCGGCAGCCCCCTAGATATTGCCATAGAGGGACAGGGTTTTTTCGTAGTGGATACCCCACAGGGGGAAATGTATACCCGTAATGGTAACTTTTCATTAAATGATAGTGGAGAAATTGTTACCAAAGAAGGCCATAGATTATTAGGAGAATCTGGACCTATAGTACTAGAAGGTGATTTTGAAATAAAGGATTTTCAAATTAACGAAGAGGGAGAAGTCCTTTTAAACAACGAAATAATTGACAAAATAGAAATACTCCATATTAGAAATGCCAATGATTTAAGAAAATATGGGGAAGGTTACTATCAAATAGAAGAAGGAATTGAAGGGGATTTTGATACCTTTGAAGGAAAAGTGATACAAGGATATCTGGAAGGATCCAATGTTGACTCTATCAAGGAAATGGTAGAAATGATTAGTAATTTNAGACTTTATGAATCTAATCAAAAGATAGTACAGGCCTATGACGAAGTTTTGCAAAGAGCTGTCAATGATATAGGCAAAGTATGATTATAAATTTTATAAGGGGGCAATATTATGCGTGCTTTGTGGACAGCAGCTTCAGGAATGAAATCCCAACAACTAAATGTAGATACCATTGCNAATAACCTGGCAAATGTGAATACAACGGGATATAAAAGACAAAAAGTAGAATTCAAGGATTTATTATACTCTAATATTAGAAAAACAAACTTAAATGATGGGGAAGGTAATCCTACAAATCTACAAGTAGGTCATGGTGTAATACCAATGGCCACTTCTAGAATATTTACCAATGGAAACCTAGAACACACAGAAAACCCCTTGGATGTTGCCATAGAAGGAGAAGGTTTTTTTGCAATAGAAACACCTACAGGGGAGATTGTATATACTAGGGACGGTAATTTTAAATTTAGTGTGGATATGGATGAGATGCGGTTAGTGACTTCTGAAGGATATACCGTATTATCAGACTTTGATGATGAAATTGTACTTGATGAAGGATTAAAGGATATGAATATTTCTGAGCTGGGTTTAGTAACAGCAAAAAATGAAGATGATGAAATAGAAGAGATTGCTACTATAAAATTAGTGAAATTCATTAACCCTGAAGGACTAGAAGCCATAGGCAAAAACCTATATAAAGCAACTAATGCCTCTGGAGAAGAAATTCCCATGGAAGATGAAACCCGTACTAGCACCTTAAGACAGGGATATTTGGAAACCTCCAATGTACAAATTATCGATGAAATGGTACGTTTGATTTCGGCCCAAAGAGCCTATGAAATAAACTCTAAGGCAATCCAAACATCAGATGAAATGTTGGGTATGGCTAATAATCTGAAAAGATAATTAAGACATATGAAATGTAAAAAATAAGGTTGGTGATACTATGAAAATAGGGGATCCCTCCCTATCAATAAATAATACGCCTAGGGTTTCTGGGAACAAAGTTCCAGAAGATCCTAAGGAACTTATGGAAGTATGCAGGGAGTTTGAGGCCGTATTCCTAAATATGATGCTGCAAGAAATGCGAAAGACGGTGCCAGAATCAAACTTGACAGAAAAAAGCTATGCCCGTCAACTGTATGAATCCATGCAGGACGAAGAAATAGCTAAGGAAATGGCAAAAGGACAGGGTATAGGTCTAGCCCAACAAATTTATCGTCAATTATCTAGGAAGTAATACAAATATAATGCTGGATATTGGCACAATGTGGGGGCTAGCTTTGCTGACCCGTTTATTTAATAACAAAGGAGAAGAAACATGGAATTAGATATTATGGAAATACAAAAAAAGATCCCCCATCGTTATCCATTTTTGTTGGTAGATAAAATTATAGAAATGGAACCAGGGAAATCTGCAATAGGTATAAAAAATGTAACCATAAACGAACCCTTCTTTCAAGGACACTTCCCACAAAAACCCATAATGCCAGGAGTGNTGATGGTAGAAGCTATGGCTCAAGTAGCAGGTATTGCCTGTAGTGATTTGGAAGGTAATGAAGGTAAGATAGGTGTTTTTACTGGAATAGACAATTGTAAATTCAGAAGACAGGTATCACCTGGGGATACCCTAAGGATAGAAATAAATATTATTACCTTTAGAAGGGGTATTGCCAAGGCAGAGGGGAAGGCATATGTTGGTGATGAATTGGCCTGTGCTGCCAATATTACCTTTGCAATGGTAGATGTAAAATAAATGTGGGGCAGATGCCTCTGTCAGTTCAATTCTTAGTAATATTCCATTTTAAATGATAGATATAAGATAAAAGTGGAAATAATTTATTCTGATTAATAATATAATAAAAACCATGATAATATGATATGCTCTCTATAAAGGTATAGGATTTATTAACCAAAATCCATCACCCCAAGAGGGCATTTTTGTTATACTACCGTCTGTGATGGTGGGTATTGGATTGCCAGTGGACTGTGATATATTTCAATAAACTGGACTTCAGTATCTCCCATCTAAGTCCAATAATATATACTTTTAGATTATATTTA
>JGI24707J26582_10003376_pt1 | contig 11507 bp, 8 predicted proteins | sample BioPla1DNA1_FD_26582 | JGI IMG/M metagenome (IMG submission 26582) | reverse complement strand
GGGAGTTATTTTCATGCAGGAAGAAATAAGTTTATTGCATATCCTTTTGGGACCTTTACCAATGTGCACAATTATAACAATGTGACAAATTACGATTATTACATCAACATTTTCCAACCTGACATTGTAGTCTTTAGCACTACGGATTATGCAACAAATGATTATCGTTTTTCTGTAGAATTACTTGAAAGAACAAACTTTGCAAAACCTATAGATATCAACAATATAAAACTACCAGAAAATTATCCTGACTGGATTATTAATTCGGAAATTAAAATATATAAATCTAAAAACATTGTCCAAACATCTCTAAAGTTTGATTCAGATATATTTAAACCTGTTAAAGCATGGTGCTTGTTAGATAATAATAGCAAGCAATATTCAACTCGTATTGAACAAGATGTAGAGAATATATTTGTAATAAAAATTTCATTATCTACTTTAGATTTAATTAATACGAATTCACAATACATAACGATTGTAGCTCAAGATGTTGACGGATATTATATCAAACAAGATATTAATCTAAAAACTGTCAATTAAATAAATTTCTGCATCAATTCAAGCATTCGCAATTAAACATTTCAGTTTTTTATCAGAATTAATTACAATTTAATGGAATTTACTTTAAAACTTAATAATATCTTAGCCTGATTAGACCAGTTATATTTGCTGATAACAGCTTGATAACCTCTCTCCTCCATAAATTTCGCTTCTTCGGGATTGTCCATGAATCATTGAATTGCTTGATTTATTTGCTCTGGCTTATCTGGTTCAACATACAAAACACATTGATGTTCATCAATAATCTCACGCCACAAATCAAAATCTGTACAACACTCTGGACATTTTTGGAGCATTTATTCAAATAGTTTTGTATTACCTAAAGTTCCAACACCTTGATAATCAACTTTTACACACAATGAATGCTTAGATGATCTACAACTAAACAACTATTCCGATTTAGGATACTTGTAAGACGTTTCCCTTATCTGTCTTCAGTGATCGTTAATACTCAAGTATAATTGTTCTAATTTTTTTACTTCTTCTGCCCAATTAAAATATTTTTCCACTAAAATTCTTCCATTATCACCTAATCTCCTTCGTAATTCTTGATCACAACATAACTTTGTTATAGCCTGAGCCAAAGATTCCACATCTTGTGGATTTATTAGAACAGAAAATTCTAACTTTTGATTTAAACTTCTAGGATAAGAAAAGTCTGATATTATAACGGGTATTTGCATTGCCATTGCTTCATAAACTTTTGTTGGCATATTATCAATCTTGCTATACTGTCCCTTGTCTTGTATATTCGAAACACAAATTTTACTTTCTTTAATAATACTAATAACTTCTTCATGTTCACAATTACCAAAATAACTTACACGATCAAATAATCCTTGTTTTTCTAAAATTGCTTGATAATCATGAGGTGAAAAAGTCCCTGCTAAAGCAACTTTTGCCTTTGCCATTTGAGCTGCTTTTAGCAATTCAGTTATACCTCTAGCTTCTGTTAAGGAACCAGTACAGCAAACATCAAATTTTTTTTCAACATCTGTGTTTGGATTAAATAGCGAGATATTGGGTAGATTCCCAATTATTTCCGTTCGTTTGGCAATATTCTCAAAAGGATGTTTGCCATCATAAGTACATGGAAAAATTACCGCATCTAACAAACTGATGATATTTTCTTCTACATGTTTATAGATTCGTGCAATAATTTTTCGTAAGATTAATGGGATATAAGATTTGATCATAATTTGCGCATAAGTGTATTCATGACTATCGAATATGACCTTTTTGCCTTTTCTTTTTAATTTGAGACCATATCTCAAAAGCTCCGGATCATGAAAATGATAGATATCAGCATCTACTTCAAGAGCTTGTTTAAAAACTCTCTTGGTAAAACACAGTGTTCTTTTCAATCTGTTACTGGGACGTTCCCCTACACCTATCACATTAACATTGTGCTCAACTCTTGAGTCACCAGGAGCAACTAGCGTAACATCGAATAGCGGGTTTTTTGCAATTGAAAGACACTCTTTTTGAAAAATTCTAATATCATTGCTATCATGCACACTTGTCATATGACAAATCTTTATTGGTCTTGTTATCTCTTTTTGCATATTACCAACCATTGCAATTTGATATTACTCTTAATTATAAAGACTTTGCCAGCAATTAGACAAATGTTGCCATGAAAATCTTTCTTCTATAATTAATTGAACATCATTACTTATATTGTTAAATTTACCCAGCATAGCTTCCGTTATTAGTTGAGGTAATTCTGCAAAACTATCATATTCGATATACTTACATCCTAACTCTTCCCACTCTACATATTTAATCCAAGAAGGATTAAATACTAAACGATCTAAATAAAGATATTCAAGCACGGAAGCTGAAAGGGCATCTGAAATCTGTGCATGAATAAATAAATCAACTTGTAGTTTAAAATATAGCGTCTCTTCAGGTGACAACCATTTGGTAATAATATTGCCTTTAATTTCGTAATTTTGCATTAATGAAAATATTTCAGCTTGATATTTTTGACCGATGTTACCATAGCTCATTTGTATTACACAGTATATATTTTTTTTAATGTCTTCTGGTAAATCTTTGATTTCTTTAAGCACTAATTTATGTTGTTGACGAGATGACCCACTATAACCTATAGAAATAATATATTTATCCTTAGGCAAAGGTAAAAAACTACTGTCCATTAAAATGATTTCATTCTCTAAACTACTAATAATATCGTTAATTTGTCTGTTATTCTGTTTGAGTTCGACGACTCTACTAATAAGAGTATTTCCAAAAAAACACTGTATAATTTTATGATCATATTTTTTGCCATAGTAATCTCGAAATTGTTTTTTCATCATCGCTGTAGATAGAACAATTTTTTCTGATAGATTAAGAACACCTACAAGTAAATCGGCTTGTTTTTTATTTATATCCAAAATATCCGATCCCCAAAATGTCAAAATGACTTTCTTACAATATCTTTTCAAAAAAGGGGATATATATCTCATTAAGCTATTGTTTCCAACAAAATGTATATGTATATAATCAAAGCGTCCGTTTCGCGTATATTTACCTAAATTTATTAATAATGAGGTAAGGGTAGAAAGTTTAGGAATGTTCTTTAGGAAGCCTCTTTTTAAAAATAGATTTATTAAATTAACATTGTATGCCTGGTAAAATTTTTTTGATTCATAATCTAATTCTTCATTACAAGTAAGATATATTTTGCTTAACTCTTCGTGTAAGACATATTTAACATAATGTTTAATATAAATCGATTTTGGATTTCCCCATAGTAATATTTTCATACTTTATATGCTTTCGTTCGATAGTAAAACTAAAAATATTTCTTGACTACACCCAAAACGGTCAATGCTTGTAACTTGTTGGTTGTATTGCCTTGATTAAATAATTTTGCAACTAATTCTTTAGCTTTAGGGACTATATCTAACTTATCAACATTATCGTTATAATACTGATGAATAAAACTTCGTAATTCTGAATTGGTCTTATACCAATATTCCATTGGATTCATATTATTTCGTTTTAGAGATGGATACCAACGAGAAAATATTTGTGCAAATTTCCCTTTAATTGATTTTTGTAATCGTTTTATTTTTTTTGTAAACTCGCCAGCACTTGGTTTGCACATTAATGAATCAGAGATAATATCATAAGCTTGAGGATATCTATCTAGGATCCATTTGTCAAGAATTTTACCCTTCCCTCTAATACTTAAAGGAATAGATAGGAAAAAATCATAAAAATCCACATCTTCAAATGGCGAAGCATATCCAGTATAATGTCTTCTCAACAGCTGCGTACACGCACCTGCTAAAAGTCCTCTGCCAGCAATAGTGAACATCTCAGTATTCGGATATTTATCTAATACTTTCTTATCTAACATGTCAAAACCAAGTAAGTAGCTGAAAGGCATTCCTGCTTCGAATGAAGGTTCGGTATGTTCTGTATAGCCACTTCCCGGGAAAACACCCTCCGCCATATCTCCTAAAATACCTCCATGTTCCAAACCGAATAAATCTAAATTAATACTCTCCAACACTGTCATAATACTACCTGCTCCAGCATAATATGAAAGTCCATAATTTTTATCTATCACGATATCTAGATCTAGCAAATGATTCGCATTATCTAAAGGAACATAAAACAACGGATTGCCTAAATCCCGATACAAAGCCAACATTGCTTTACTCTCATCACTACCTGTCTGACTAAAAGAGATATTAAGTATATTATTATAGCCCATATCTTTAGCTACATAATTAACAATTCTGCAGTCCAAACCACCACTTAAATCAACAAGTGAACAATATCCATATTCTAGATCTTTATCAAATTCTCTAGCTATCGCTTGACGAAAAAGCCTATCCAATTCATCAATAATCTCCGAAATACTCATATCTATTGTCTTGGTATTATCAAAAACATGATATGATTGAATGCTTTGTTTCATATTTTGAGTATATAGGTACTCACCAGGCATTAATCTTGAAATTTCAGAAATGTAAGTTGTCTGGTCTAGCATATAGCCAAATGTAGACATGTATTTTACAGCATTTATATCAAGTGTATAAGCTAAATTATTTGCTTTAAAAGTGTCAACTATCCAATTGACATTATTACTTATGCAGAAATGATTATTATGTAAATCCAAATTACTATAAAAAACACCACTATCACCAATGTGGTTTGTAAAGGCAAAAATGGAATCATCTTGTTTATCAAAACAAATTCCAGAAAAACAACCACGCAACAAATCAGGGAAACTATTGCCATACGCTTTGTAAAGGACAATTACTAAATTTAACCAGTCTTTTTGGTTGTGAGAGTCCAAAAGTTCTCGACGATTGTATATTGTTCCCTCTAGTAAAATAATGTAGCGGTCAGTTTCTTCATAAATTGAATCATTTACAAACCTACCATTGTGCTTTCTCATTAATGAGAAATTTTTATATGTTATTTTTTCTATATTTTTATTATCAAACTGTGTTGTCGTATCAAAATCAGTAAGTAACCAACCATACATTATATACCCCCCTCTTTTTTATGGATAATAAGAGCAAAGTAATAAGTTAATATCATACCTGAAAAAGCATTCACGATCAAAGTAGTCCAAGCAGCTCCTATCGCACCAAGTTTAGAAATAAGAATGTAATTTCCAATTATATTTAATATACCACTTAACAAAGAAATAAAAAAATTGAATTTTAATTGTCTTTGAGTAACAAGCAAATTCCCTGAAACTATTCTAAATGTTGCAGTAAAGAAATAACCTATGGCAGAAATCTGAAAAATACTTTTAGCCACCAAATATTTTTCTCCAAATATCAAAAGAATCGGTTTAGTAAAAACAAGCAAGCCCATTGTTACTACTAAATTAAATATGCCAAGAGCAAACAAGAGCAGTTTATTATTTTTGATTAGCCACTTTTTGTCATCTTTTTTGTTTGAGAAATATGGATAAACATAAATACATATTGCTGNGGGTATAAATAACAATGCTTCTGGTACAATAATTGCGATTTTATATTCTGCAACAACTAGAGGGTCTGTCATCACTAAACCAACAATAAATACATCAAGCAAATAGAGCAGCTGTGATAGTCCATTATTCAGCATAGATACAAAAGATATTTGAAAAAATACTTTTGTACTTTCGAAAATCAATTTTGTTTTGCGAATATAGATTGGAGCATTCAACCAAAAATAGGTAATTATTATTGTACCAATTACCGCTAAATAACGCCCTATTATCAATCCATAAACAGCATAAAAATATGATCCTACTACAGAAAACAATACAATAAAAAGTGTATTTATTGTATTAGCCTTTGCATAAGACTGGTTGTCCAATTTGCTCCGAAAATATATTTTTTGAAATTCATTTATTATTTCTAATACCGGAATAAATGCTAAGAAAAATAATAATTTATTTACGCCAGCTATAGGAAATTCAACAACTTGAGCAAATATCAAAATAACAAATCCTAAAATAATATTAAATACAATACCAATTCCAGAACCATAGCGAAAAATATTATTATGTTTTTCAGCTTCTGTAGAATGCTCACTACTAAGTTGTAAAACACTGGAAAGTGTACCTAAGCCTGTAAAAAGCAAGAAAAAAGATAAAATATTGGTTGCCGAACTATAAACACCATAGTCTGCTTTCGAAATCAATCTAACAATTAAAAAATTACTCAAAAAACCTAATATCTTATTAACAACAGTAGAAACAAAAATATGAAAAAAACCTGTTTTCTTTAATTTAGAACTCCAAGCAGTTAAAAGAGATTTTAATTTAAACTTCATGATTCATTTCTCTAATAATTGGTACTGTACACCAAAAGATAGTAGGCAAAATTGAAGTGAATGGTAAAAAAGTAGTTGACAGCATCGCAACAATAAAAAAAGATATTGAAGTTAAATAAAAAAACAATTCATCTTCTTCCATCTGTCTAGCTTTAAAATAAAACAGCAACTTTTTAAATATATATATGAGGAATATCAAAGAAAAAATCATCATGGATATCATTCCACCAATGCCCAAATCATATCCGATTTTCAAAAACATATTATGTGGGTCATTAGAGTTAGGATTTTTTTTAGAAATCCAAATGCCATCTTGAGAATCATGACCCTTCCAATTAATGGAGTTAGAAAAAGATTCCCAAATACGATAACGACCAGAACTAATATCTGAATCATCAGAAATTCCTACAGTGCTTCTTTTTTGAATGTTCTTCATAACAACATTCAAATTAGTTGTATTTTTTTGAGCAATTAAAATATCATTACTCTCGATAACTTTATAATTCATTGAAAAGAATACCGTAATTCTAGGGGAAGTCATTCGTCTTAAATCTAAAATATGGGAGTTAATATCCGTTAACATAAAGTAAGACAGAGGGATACAAATCAATATTGCCAATAAAAGACTAATTAATTGAATTAAAATTTTCTTTTTTGTAATAGTCCAATAAATAATCAAAAAAATAAACATTAGAATAACGGACAAAAGTCCTGTGCGCGAGCGAGCATATAAAATAAAAGCTATATTTACGCCAAACAAAAACAGTAATACAAAATACCAAATTATTTTCGCAGTATATTTTTTTGCTTTTTCTAACATATATAAAATACTTATCGTTATTGGCAAAAGTACAAAAACTAAGCCATTCGGATTTAATAGGATAGATGAATAGCGCTCATCCGTTAATGGTGCATATATCAGTGATAAAACAATGAAAATTACAAATGAGATGATACTGCCAATTGAAAAGGAAAACAGAAAATTCCCTCGATTTTTTTTGTTGGATAACAATAGAACAATAAACGGAATTATAAGAATAAAATAAAAACCTACCACAAAGCGAAATCTATCATGATACAACAATGCTGACACAAAATAACACAAACCTAGTAAAAGCAAAGGTATTAATAGGCTCTTTCGTATTATTATTTTACGAGGCTTAGCCTCAACCGTAAGAATCGTAACAATAATTCCTATAAACATGGTAAGATAGCCGATTCTATCCAATTTTAGATAAGGTTGGAGTATCCATAAAAGAGAGATGCCACAAACAAGTGCTATTGAAATTAATTGGGGAATCTTTTTTCCCAAAACAGAATTCAACTTGTTATTAAAAGCAAATATAGTCTTGTAAATGTTCTGCTGTATTTTATCCATAAGGAATTATATGGTCACTTTCATCACGTAATCGATTAAAATGTATGTTATAGTAACTTACAAAAGGTGATAATCCCATTTTGCCCCAAACATGCTGAACTATGAAATTGTCGAACTGTGTACCAATTAGCAAGTTCTTATTTTTATCCATAGAAGAGTTTAATGTTTCAATTAAAAGCTTCTTATATATACCAAAATTACGAAATTTAGGAGCAACTGCTGTTAAGCCTGTAAGATACGAATATTCATTTTCTGTATATGTCCAAAACCCGACAGGCTGATTCTCTATATGAGCCACAACTATTCGATCTTCTCGTGTTTGATCAGCAGGAGAAAACGCTCTCGTTAACCATTCACTATAAATTTCAGGTGCTTTTGCACTCAGGGTAGGTGAAATATGGTACTGCCCCTGATAAGATGAAAAAGATTCTTTTGCTATATCTAATAAGTCATTTCTATATTCAGCAATATAGTGTTGATCAGGATATACTATTTTGATTTTTTCTTTCTTCTCGGATTTGAGCAATATTTCATTCGATTGGTGAGAAATATACGTTACTAAACCACCACAAACATAATAGCCTTCAAAGATTTGATTAAAGGATTTTAAAACATCAACGATATGAGTTGGCAATCGAAAATTATAATATCCTTCAGTTGCATTGATCTCTTGTTTTAAGTAATTAAATAGTTCCAAAAAAATTGCCTCTTGTTCTTCTAAATGAAGATTGCTAATAGATGAAAATACAAAGTCTACCATGTACACTTTAAAGCCATATATTTTACTCAATGGAGAATTAATATGTATATGATAGCCATAAACTTCATTTCTATTTGTCAGATAAAAACTAAGTGGCACTTTGCCTTTTAGAATATTTTGTCTAAGCTGTTCATAATTATGATTGATATAAGCCTGCCCTAAAGCTGATATATCAAGATAGTAGGTTAATAAGCTCATTATTCCCTCTCATATTTACACATTGACTATCATTACGTTGCCAGAAAAGCCCAGATGAATACTGTTAGTAATACAATGATAAGCTGATCTAGTAACTTTATTTTTTATAATTCATTATATAATAAATTCAAGCTAATTGATATTATGTCCATTAAAGAGAAAGTTTGCAAAAGTAACAGCTAGTTTCACAATTAATATTTTTGCATTCCCGATATTTTAAAATATAATTATCAAGAAAGAGTAATTAAAAAGGAATTTGTATGAAATATCAAATATTTTCTCGTTGTGTAATGAATAACATCTCTGATAAACACATTTGCTTTGATCAGAATGGTATGTAGTTACTGTGAAGAAGTGAAGAGGCTTACAGACGAATGAAAACTACGTATAAGCCTAATAAGATAGGAAATCAAGAACTTACCAATTTGATCGCTTTTTTGAAAAACAAACCACAGAACAGGAAATATTCTTGTATTATGAGTGTTTCAGGTGGCATGGACAGCTCACACCTATTTTATTTAGGTGCTGTTAAATGGAATTTAAACTTGGCTGTTTTGCATATTAATGACGGATTTAATTCCGAAATAACAATGCAAAACATTCAAAATCTTTCTCAGAGTACAAATATAGATTTTATTGAAATAAAGCCAGATCCAGATCAATATAATGATTTGCTATTAACTTATTTAAAAGCAGGCGCCTAAATATGGCTGTCCAATAAGATAACATTCTTTGTTAGCTCTTAATAATATTAAGATATTCACAGGAAATTTGGATATTTGCCGATTAATATATTACAAACTACCACTTCTGAGCACAAATCCCTAAAAATGCTTTTTCATAGTATAAAGGCCCTAAGACCTTGGATTTAATACATTAAAGCTTTTGCAGAAATCAGTGAGTTTTCTGGTTTCCGAAAGTATGGTTCGATAGCAAGCTCTTAAAAAATTGAACGAAACATTTTGCACTAATAAAGAACGAGATAATTTAATAGAATTTATTAGCCAAAAATTAAATATTAACAATACTGAATTTAATACATATATTAATGAAAAAAATATCAGTATAGTCAATATAAAGCTGACAAACTATATGTGCTGTTAGATAAAAAAAGTTTCTTCAAAACAACATTTCAGAATAAAGCAAATTATTAAATCTTTTTAATACATATTAAGAAATGATTTATGCTTAATTTATTATGTTTCTGTATTTTTTAAATTCTTCAATTAGTGTTAATTTTTCTTTATCCCAAGTTAATTCTTTTTTTGCCATAGCAACATTGTGTTGTAATTTTTTCATTAAATTAGGCTCCATAAAGTGATCTAACGCTATAATTACCTCATTTACATCTGTTGGATCACAAGTTAATCCTACTTCAAATTCTTCAATCACTTTTCTTATTTCTGGGAAATTACTGCCTAGTACTGGATTCCCAGCATGTAAAGCCTCAAAAAGTTTATTTGGAAGAGAATAATAGTAACTAAGAGAAACGGGTTGTATTAAAGAAAGTCCAATGTTTCCTGCAGCAATATAGGAAATTAACACATCTCCAGTAACTGCAGGAACAAAAATCACTCTGCTCTGTACCCCTTTAAGTTCACAAAACTCTTTTAATTCATTTATGTAACTTTCATTTCCGTTTCCAAGAATGACTAAACCTATTTTGGGGTTTATTGAACATACCCTAATTCCCATCTCAATACCACGTCCAGGTATTACAATACCATGGTATACTAGAAGCATTGCCTCACTATGGAGATTAGTTTTTTTCAGCCAGTCTTGACGTATTTTGTTAGTTAATTGGTAATCTATAAATCTATTAACCGGAATATTACGCACAACAACATATGGAAAATTTAAAGCATAGTCATTCTGCATTCTTTTTAAAATAGTCTGGTTTACTATAATTGAAAAGGAAGACCTCTTGATTAAAAATTTTTCTACCAAAGAAATAAGTTTTTTAATAATAGAATTCCGTTGTTTTATCGCAAATCTTCCCATCTCATATTCATGTGCATCATACACAAGATATGTTTGTTCGCGTCGTCCAATGCTCGATAAGTATCCAATTAATAAGCCAAATATGTCGTGTCCAGATATCACTTTTGGTTTTAACGCTCTTGCTTTTTTAATAAAATTAATAAATGCAGAAATATTACCTAATAACTTTCTAAAGCCTGTATCTCCAAAGGGCTTCAAAACTATTTCTGTACACTCCCATATAGGATCAGAATGTAGTTCCTTCAATCCTGTTGCAGATATTACATGGATGTTTTTAAATCCAGCTTCGTAGGCTGCTTCAATTTCACGTTGATCTCGGCTATTTTGACCAAATGCATATAAACTAATTTTTAAAAACACAGGCTCTGTCACAAACTCATTCTCTATCAATAATCTCAAACCCTTCTAACTACAATCCCAATCGAAAGCACATTACAACAAATTAATAGAAATATTCATAATACAATTTACATCAGCACCAACAAATACAGATGGATTGGCATACTCAAACCACTCTGGGAGAGCTCGTTTGTATTCTTAATATCTCTTAAAGAATTGACAAACAAGTAGATATTATTTGTTGACTAAAGAGATTTAGATAATAAACCACTAATTACCTTTTAGATGTTTTATTTAATATTTCGCAACTCCATGTATTCTCTATAATATACTAGTAATCTACAAATTTTGCCAGAATACTATAAATCGATAGAGTAAACTTGTTGTAGGTTGAGAAAGTCCAACTTAATCTATCGGTTTAAGATTAGAACTTATAACCACCTTCTGCTATATTTGTCAGTAATCTAT
>JGI24707J26582_10003375_pt1 | contig 11508 bp, 5 predicted proteins | sample BioPla1DNA1_FD_26582 | JGI IMG/M metagenome (IMG submission 26582) | reverse complement strand
TGCTTGAACAGTATATTGGTCAATTTTCACTCCATTAAATGTTCTTTTACTTGCAGTATATCCTGCACTTGAGAAGCTAAATGAGTGACTCCAAATATCATTTTCATTTCCTGATACTTCTTGTCCAGTGCCTTGATGAATAATTGCTATTCCTTCAATTATACCATCGCCATCATTATCAAAAATAGATAAATCTACGCCAGATAGATGTGCTTGTTTTACAGCCTCATAGGCAAATTCTGTCCATCTGTTTTCATTTCCGTAATATTCGTACGTGTTTGGCACTGTAACCCAGTCTGTAACGTGAGCATCAATCTCTAAAAGTCCGCCACTCACTTCAAGATAATAATCTCTAAAACTTCCTGTTCCGTCATATCCTTCTTGCGACATCATTGCCTGAAATTGGCTTTTTGTATATTGGGGGATTTTATCTGAAAAAGTTGCTAGAATTACTAACATTTTCTGTTTACCAGTGGGAGCAAAGTAGTATTTATTGCTACTTTTTAATAGAGATTTCGTTTTACTTTCCCTTATCTCTTTTATTTTTGCAGCTGTAAAGCCAGAGCCTTTATTTAAAGTGGATAAAAATTCATTTTCTTGGTGAGTACGATTGGTTTCATTATTGGCTAAAATACCTGATGGTACAGCTTTTCCAGATTTTAATAGTGTTGCATATTCATATATATTATCACTGTTTTTGATAATTCTATATCCATCAACTGTTGAAATCCAGTTAAACCATTCGTCGCCATTTATTTTTATGGTAAGTGTTGTGCCGTCTGGTTGTGTAATATTTTGTGGATATGGATATGCACCAACAGCAAAAGCTTTCCCCGCAATAATAAGAAGAAAGGTTAGTGTTATAAAAATCAGTTTATATGTAGGATTATTTCTTCTTATCATTATTATATATTTTAAATTAAATCTGTTGATATTAATACAACAATAAAGTATTATTCTAGTTTAATTACTGTTATTCCAGCCCCACCAAATCTCACATCTTCATCTTCGTATGATTCGACAAATGGCAATGTATTCAGATACTCTCTAATAATTTGTCTTAATGCACCTGTACCTTTACCGTGAAGTATTCTTACTTGTGAAGCATCACACATAACAGCTTCGTCAAGTAAAGTTGTAACTTCGTCCATTGCTTCGTCTGCACGCATACCTCTTACGTCTATTTCTGACTTAAAGTTAAGCTTCTTTTTTCTAATTCGCTCAGAAAATTCCCTCATTTGTGCAGGTTGACGCTGAAAAGTACGTTTTATTTTGTTTTTACTAACTTTTGTAAGTCGCTTTAATGGTGTAGTAGAGCTAATTTGTCCAAAAGCAATAACAGCATTTTTGTTAATAATTTCAATGACTTCACCTGCAGCAGTTTGACCATCAATCATAACCATATCACCAACTTTTATAGGTTCTTCTACAACTATTGGTGCTTTTTCTATTGGCTTTTTACTTTGATTTTTCTTCCTTTTCTGTCTACTATTTATTTTATCAATCTTGCGTTGCAGTTTATCTTGCATCTCTTGGTCGTAAACTACTTCCTCTGAAATTGCATCTTTAAAAGAAGATAATTCTTGCCTTGCTTTTAGAGTTCGCTCTCTATCTGCTTGTGTCTCTTTTATTGTGCGAATTGTGTTTTCAATCTTTCTATTGGCTTGATTGATAATCTGTTCAGCCTCTTTTTTTGCGGCATCTAATATTTTTTTACGCTCTGCAGTTAATTGCGTAAGCTCTTTTTCATATTTGGAAGATACATTTTCTAGCTGTCTCTCTTTACCTCTAATCGATTGCCTTTTGGTTTCCCAATATCTTTTGTCTCTAATTATTTCTCTAAGATGTTTGTCAAAATGTATATGATCTTCGCCCAGTTTTTCTTTTGCATTATCAAGTATTTGTTGATTTAACCCAATTTTATGAGCAATTTCAAATGCAAATGAGCTTCCTGGTGAACCAACCTCAAGCTTAAAAAGTGGTTGTAGTAGGTGAGTATCAAACTGCATAGCACCATTTACAAGTCCTGGCGTTTGTGAGGCAAAATGTTTTAAATTGGTGTAGTGAGTTGTTATTACACCATACGCGCCTTGATTATTGAGTTGTTCTAGAACCGACTCAGCTATTGCACCACCTAACATTGGCTCTGTTCCTGTACCAAATTCGTCTATTAGTAAAAGTGAGTTATTGTCAGCATCTTTTAGAAAGTTTTTCATGTTTAAAAGATGAGAACTGTATGTACTTAAGTCATTTTCGATAGATTGTTCATCACCTAAATCTAAAAATATTTTGTTAAAAAATCCGATAGTTGAACCTTCTGCCATAGGTACTAAAAGCCCACATTGTAGCATATATTGTATGAGTCCAACCGTTTGTAGACAAACTGATTTTCCACCTGCATTTGGTCCAGAAATAATAACTATTCTATTGTTCTCATCAAATTCAATGGAAAGTGGAACTACTTCTTTACCGATAGCTTTGTGATGCAGAAAGAGTAGGGGATGTACAGCTTCTACCCAATTGGCGGTTGGGGTTTGATTTATTTGAGGCATAATTGCATTTATTCTTTTTGCAAAACGTGCCTTAGCTCTTATAAAATCAATTATTCCCAAATAATTATATCCAAAAAGCAAATCATTTATATAAGGTCTTATAAAGTTTGAAATATCTGTTAGAATCTTAACAATCTCACGTCTTTCGGCGTAGTTTAATTCTCTTATTTGATTATTTATTTCAACAATTGCCGCTGGTTCGATATATGTTGTTTTACCAGTTGCAGATTCATCATGAATTATACCATCTATTTTTCTTTTGTATGATGATATTATAGGGATTACAGCTCTTCCATCTCTTATGCTAGGAGATGTTCCCTCTTCTACTAAGCCATCTTTAATGGCTTGACGCAGAATAGAGTCCATTCTGCGAGATACACTCTGTTGTAACGATCTTATATTATTTCTTATATCTTTTAATTCAGGTGAAGCGTTGTCTTTTATCTTACCTTGATTATCTAAGATTAAGTCAATTTTGTTGATGATTTCAGGAAATACGATTACATTTTCTGTTAATTTGTGGAGATTAGGAAATTCATCTTGTTCCTTGCTATTTATAAATTTAATTATATCTCTGATGGTTGTAATACTTCTTCTAATGTCGAATAGTTCAGCAACTTCGAGGAAGAGTCCATCAACTTTAATTTTAATTAAAAATTCACGAGCATCGATAAAATAGGATGTAGGTATATCTTCCCCTTGGTTTCCAATTTGCCACATTTCGTTGGTTTGTGCCAACAATGTTTTAACTTGGTCAAAATTTGTTGAAAATACCATTTTATCTACCCACTCTTTACCTAAGTTGCTTAGGCAATGTTCGTATAGATAAGTTCTTATTTTCTCAAATTGTAACTTCTTCTCAAATGTATTTGGATATATCACTGTAATAATGTTTTTACAAAAATAGTAAAATGTAATGAAATGGCAGTTTACTCTCTTATTATTATATGTTAAACGAAAATAAAAAGTCGCCAAACATCTTTTTGTCCTCATCTCTGATGCCAATGCGTGTTCCAAACTTAAACTTTATAGTGCTTTGAATTAGATGAACATCAGCCATTATTTCAGTGCCATAAGAACCAGCTCGCTCTCTATACTTTAGTGAGGGTTTGTCTGTAAAATGATATGTATAGTCATACTGTAGTTGGTCTGTAAAGAGTTGATTGGTAATTCTTTTGATATAGATGACTGGACCTATTGCAAATTCAGGATTCCAGACCAAATGATGATAATTTACTCTTAATATATATAAGTTATCAGCCATGATAGAGTTATAACCGCGTGGATAGTTTACAAGTTGACTTGCTCTATAGAAAAATAGCATATTGCCAACTTGTGTAGCTATCTCGCCATTGTTTTTGTGTTGATAATCTGCTCCCACGGAAAAAACATCATGCTTGCCAAATCCTGGGAAATTTAATCTTGTGGATATTCCATAAATAGAGCCATTTTTGTGAGTACCAGTGGGATTATGCCTATAAGTTGCAGTTAATATTTGTCTAAATCTTTGGTCAACATCTCTCAGGGTTCCATTTCTACTATTGCTAAAATAGAAACTATATTCAAAAACATTGAAATTAATAGGAGAAGTAGAAATTGTTGAGCTCTGATTGTTGTATGTCAGATTGTTACCTGATTGAACAACCTCTTTAACAGTAAAGTTGTGTTGTTTTCTGTGTTCTAACACATACTTTGAGGATAAATGAAAATATCTTTGATAGTTGTTTTTTTGAAATGTAAATGGCAGTTTAACTCCTGCTTGAAGTTTGTAGTGGTCAATTTTTGAATTGATGTTTGCATCTATCAGTTGATTTTCGCTAACATAATATATTCCAACCATTTTAAAAGGCTCATTTCCATAGGAAAAGTTGATGTCAAAAATAGGATATAGGCCAGTATATTTTAGATTTAGCTTATATCTTTCTGTTTTTTTTGCAGGATTGGCGTTATATCCAGCGGTGAAAATAGTGTTGTTTAATAGATTTTGCGATAATAGAGTTGCTCCAGCATACATTTCAAACTTATCAACATCATAATATAATGGAGCCCAACTATGGAAGTTGAAAAGGTTAAATCTACTGTATCTCTTTACTTTGTAATCTGTTTTTTGATGATTTTCGTCAATAGTAAGAGCTTCTTCTTGTTCTGTAATTGAATTTACCAATCTATCAACCAAGGCTGGCTCTTTTCTTTCTTCAAAATATTCTTCTGTTTCTGTGTAGATGCTTGGCTTCCATCCGTCAGCTGTGAGGTGGCTATATGCAAGTTTTCCATTTTTAACAGTGGGGTATCTAGCACCATATTTAGAGGAAGTAAGTTGTTTTATTTTGCCATTTTTAAGATTTAACTCAAATATTTCATCACTAATTGCCCCTTTTGCTGTATAAAATATTTTGTTGTTGTTAATAATTGGTTCTCGTTTTTCGTCAAAGTTGTGGTTAGTGAGTTTTGTCCATTCTTCACTGTTTTTATTTAGTGAATAGAACGCCTTACCATCTTTGGAAAGGAGAATTACAACTATTTCATCTGTAGCCTCATTCCAAGCTGGTGTAATTGGATAAAAATTTTGTGGAGTTTTTATCTGTTTAATAATTTTACCACTGTAACTATCAATAATTGTAATAAAATATTCATTTGAAATTGTTGATTCAACAGCTGCTAAAATGTTTTCTGTGGGATGAAGTGTGGGTGAAAAGAAATGCCCTTTTTTTGTAAGTTTTTTAGTTTTACCTGTTGTAATATTATAAGTATAAATTGTAGAAGTTGCTTTTAACTCCCATCTTACATCGTTTCTTATCTCACTCCACGCAATGTGCCTATCATTAATTGAAATTGGTTCATGATTTCGAGGTCCAAGATATTTAATCACCTCTTTTTGACCTGTATTTATATTTATAAAAGATAAATTTCTTCTTGTTGCTGGTCCTGATGCCTCGGCTAATAACAGAGAATCATTAAAGAAGTTAAGATACTGATAATCTATATAATAATTCTTTTCTTTGTCATCTATTATATTTTCATATTCAGTAAATTTTTGATTTTTAATCTCGTCTATCCATTCATCTTTTAAATATTCAAAACTGTTCTTAAAAAGTGGTTTCTTTTTTTGTCCAGTAATTTCTCTTGTTTTTCTATAAAATGGATGTAGTTTTAAAGGTCTTCTTCCTACATTTAGAACAGCATTTTCCCATAATTCGGTTCCATGTTTTTCTCGATTCACGGCAGCAAAAAGATATCCCATTTGATAATAATTTGGCAAATGGTCTTTGAATGAGCCAAGGTATGATTTTTCAAAAGAATAAATCTGTTTATCTATAATTTGTGCTTTTACAGGGTTTATAAAATCAAATGATCTTCCTCGTCCGCTATTTGTTAGCGCAGTTTCGGTCATAACTGCGTCACCCTCTAAAAACCACATAGGTAAAAATAGTCCACCAACTGCACCAACAGCTTGTTGACCAGTAAAATACCCTGCAACTTTCACTAATCCTCGATTTAGTTTACTCATTTGAACAACGTGCCTATATTCATGTATAGCAAGATGTTCAAGCCATAAGTTTGAGTTATTATCTTGACTAGGAATTGTAAAAAATTCACTTCTTCTAGGTGCCCACGAAACAAACCCATTAGCCATTGCTGTGTGATTGTGTAGCAATACATTCACTCTTTTAGGTTGATAATTTAATGAGGCAGATACGTGTGGAGCAATACTATCAAAAAAAGCTGCGAGTTTTAAAGCTTCTTCTTCCATCTGTTTATCAAAAACTAACTTAACGACTGGAGTTTTTATCTGTCTCCATTTAATATTTGCAGGGTCTGTGCCCATTGAGAAATATTGAGCATAAATGTTAGCCGACAAAAACAATAATAATATTACAACAAGTTTTTTCATAAAAAATATGGTTGAAAAGCTCTTTATGATAATTTTATAGAATCAAATATAATTAAAACATTGCTATTAGTTCGTTATCGTTCTAATTGTTTTATAATTTCTGTTGTTTTCAAATTAATAGTGTCCTAAATATTATAATTAAGATTATCTTACTGAATTCATTTTCTTTTTTGTAAAAAAAATATTGCTCCTATGTTCGTTTGGTTCTATCAATTTTATAAATATTAAACACTAATGAAATATTATGTTACAAATTGAATCGAACGCCGTAGGTGTTATACCTTTGTAGAAAAGTCATTATTGAGGTTTGAATTTAACGCCGTAGGTGTGGCATTATACACAAGATATCACTTGCTTTTCTGAGCTTCGTTTCTTACGAGATTATTATATTTTTCGTGCTACAAAGGTGTCGTCTCTACGAGACTATTTTCAATTTGATTAAAACATTTTCTACAAAGATGTCGTCCCAAATGGGACTATTTTATAAACCTAATATTAATAGTGTCATATATTATAGTTGAGTTTCTTTTGTAATTCATTAGAATATTAATTACTGTTGTCCGATTAAAATTTTTAGATTCTTCGCTTCGCTCAGAATGACATTGTGTTTTACAGGATTCGGTTAGGTGGTGGTTTGCGGCTTTGCCGCAAACCACCACCTAATGCTTAACTAACTGATTGTCATTTCGAACGTAGTGAGAAACGAAGTTCAGCGTAGCTAAATCTCATTTTTTTTACTTTGTGATTTTTTATCGGACAATAGTGAATATTAATTAATTCTCTATTCATTTATTTGTCGCCAATACAAAAGAAATTATAAAAACAATTAGGACGCAATTGTTTTCAAATATAAAAAAAATGATTTTGTAAATACTCACGACCGAGTGTATGCTTTGAATACATTTAGTGGGATTGAAGCTAATCTCAATAAATAACTAATAAGCTGCTGGTGTACGGTGTTATTCATTTATTTATTACATATTCTACCTCTTCTATTAGTTTTTCTTTATTGGGAAGTATGGTTACATATTTTGATGCAAAAACGTTGTTTTCAAATCCTCCAAGTATGTATTCGGCTGTAATTTCGTCTTTCTCTGCACACAAAATTATTCCGATTGGTGGATTGTCATTTGCATCGTTTACTTCTGTTTTGTAATAATTTAGATAAGTATTGAGTTGACCTCCGTCAGCAATGTCTAACTTTGTTGTTTTAAGTTCGATAAGAATATAACAACGTAGAATCTTGTTGTAGAAAACCATATCCACATAATAATGTGTATTGTTTATGGTTATTCGTTGTTGCGAACCAACGAACATAAAGCCTCTACCCAATTCCAATAAAAAATCTTCGATATGACGGATAAGTTTAGCTTCTAAATCTTTTTCTAAAATAGGTCTCTTTTCAGGAATACCAAGAAATTCAAAAACGTAAGGATTTTTCAAAATATCTTCAGGTTTGTTTAGCTCTTGTCCTTTTTGCGCTAATTCCAAAACCTTTTCTTTATTGGCTTTTCCTTGTGAAAGTAATAAACGCTCATAAAGAGAACTATCTATTTGACGTTTAAGCTCACGGATAGACCAAGAAGCATTAACGCATTCTTTTTCGTAGAATCTGCGTTTGTCTTTATCTTCAATAGTTAAAAGTTCACAAATATGTGTCCACGTAAGGTGTCCAGTCACTGACTGGACACTTGGATACTCCAAGTAAAATTTCCTCATGTTGAATAGGTTAGAGCGCGAGAAGCCTTTCCCAATTTCTTTGGTCAGTAGTTTGGAAAGATTAAGAATAATCTGTCTTGATGTTTTATTGTCAATATTGTTTTTATGTTCCTCTTCTACAATTTCTTTCCCAACCTGCCAATAAGTAAGTATAAGTTCTTGATTAACTTTTTGATATACATTTTTCCTTGCATTAAGAACAATACGCTTAATGCTTTCTACCAAACGGTTATCAATATTATTCAAAGCTTTTTCCATACAACAAAAATAGCAAAATCAATTTAGTTTATTGTAAGTTTGACTAACTTTTATTGCTTTTGGTTATCAAAACTAGCTAGTTATATAAGGCAAAAGTAGTGCTCTGTTTTCAAAGTTTAATTTTTAGACGAATGCTGTTTTAAAATTTATTTTATCCTTTCTTCCATTTTATTTATTACATTATTTATGTTTCATTTTACTATAAATGTTAGATTTGTAGTAAACAAGTAATTTTGTATTACATTTTATATAAAAAAGAATCTTCAATGGATAAAAATCGAATAATTATATATCAACATTTTCCACGTCTGTTTGGTCATAGTAAAAGGTTGAATAAGCCTAATGGTACTATAATGGATAATGGTTGTGGTAAATTTAATTTTATCTCTGATGCTGCACTTAGTTCTATATCGAGATTGGGAGCAACTCATATTTGGTTTACAGGGATTATAGAACATGCAACAAAGAGTAATTTTTCGCTTTTTGGAATTGATAGAGATTCTCCAGAAGTAATAAAAGGTGAGGCTGGTTCACCGTATGCTATAAAGGATTATTATGATGTGTCACCTGATTTGGCCGAGGATGTAGAGAATAGAATGGGCGAGTTTGAGGAGTTAATAAAACGTACACACAATAATGGTTTAAAGGTTATTATTGATTGGGTACCAAATCATTTGGCGCGAAATTATGTGTCAGATTCTAGTCCAGAGGGTGTTGTCCCTTTTGGAGAAAATGATAATCAATCTCACTCATTTGACCCTCAGAATAATTTTTATTATCTGCAAAACACTAAGTTTTTATCGCCTCTTACTGAGTGGGGTAAAGAGCAATGGAATGAAGAACCAGCTAAGGTTACAGGGAATAATTCGATAACTAATACGCCATCTATAAACGACTGGTATGAAACTGTAAAACTAAATTATGGTGTAAATATTTTTGATGGTTCTACACATTTTGATCCAATTCCTGACACTTGGCACAAAATGCTTGAAGTTGTGTTATACTGGGCAGCAAAAGGTGTTGATGGGTTTAGAGTTGATATGGCGGAAATGGTTCCTTTGGAATTTTGGAGGTGGGTTTTTACACAAATTAAAGAGAAATATCCAGAGCTAATATTTATTGCAGAAGTTTATCAAGCTGACAAATATCAAGAGTATATCGACGCAGGATTTGACTATCTTTATGACAAGGTGGTTATGTATGATTATGTGCGAGCTATAATGGAGAAAAAAGCTTCGCCACGCATAATAACTGAAGCTTGGCAAAGAACAGAAAATTTACATAGTTCTTTATTATATTTTTTAGAAAATCACGATGAACAGCGTATTGCATCAGATTTTTTTGCTAAAAATCCATTGATTGGAATTCCAGCTATGACAGTAATTAGCACAATGTTCGACAATCCTCTTATGATATATATGGGACAAGAATTGGGTGAGCGAGGAATGGACGAAGAGGGTTATAGCGGTCTTGATGGTAGAACAACAATCTTTGACTATTGGTGGTTGCAATCTATTGATAATTGGAGTTCTGGCGGAGTGTGGGATTGTCAAAATCTTGATGTGGAGTCACGAAATTTAAGAAAGTTTTATAAACGACTTCTCAATATCGTTAAGGATGAAAAAGCTTTTAGTGGTAAAGGATTTTATGATTTAATGTGGGATAATCGCGATAATCATAATTTTGATAAAGAAAAGTTATATTCTTTTCTTAGATTTAAAGGTCAAAATTGTTTTTTAATAGTGGCTAATTTTTCTGAGAATGAGATTTCTTATATAATGAGAATTTCCCCAGAAGCTTTTAAATTTGCTTCACTTGATGAAAATGCTTTGTATGCAGGGCGTGATTTGTTAGAGAAAAATGATGATATTCAATTTCCTGGTCAAGTGGCGACATTAAATGGATTGGGAGGAAAAATATCAGGATATTCAGCGGCTATTTATAAGCTAAGTTGGAGCAAAATGTAGTTAAATTGAAAAATAAAAATAAAATGATAGATAGTTCACGTATAAATATTGAAAGTCTTGTGGTGCATAAGATAGGCTCAAAATCTTTGGGTGAAGAGCCACAGTTTTCTAAAAATCCTTTTCGTTTGCAAGATGAAGAGGGGATAAATGCTGTTTTGAAAACATATTTTTTCAACTCATTTAAGAAAGAGGAATATTTTAATTTTATTGGTGCTGAGCAAGATGCAGCGGGATTAGTATTCCAAAAAGCCTCTGAAATTTTTGACAACCCAGAGTCACTACATCAAGCATCTATGGATATTGGTGCATTTCTTTATGAACAGAGCAATCATCCTAATATTAGACCGGGAGAGTTGTATGTTGCTGTTTTTCGTGATTGCGTTGTTGATGGCGAGGTTGTCGATGGTTTAGGAATTTTTAAGTCGGAGACAAAAGAGACATTTTTAAAGGTGTTTTTAAAAGAGCAAAACTTTGAGTTGGGAGTTCAAGAGGGCATAAATATTAAAAAACTTGATAAAGGTTGTATTATTTTCAACACAGAGCGTGAATTTGGTTATAAAGTTTTGGTTGTTGATAATATCAATAAGAAAGATGAAGCACAATTTTGGGTGAAAGACTTTTTGGCACTTGAACCACGTGAGGATAGCTATTATTTTACACAAAACTATATGGACGTTTGTAAAGGCTTTGTAAAAGATGTTTATAACAGCGAAAACAATGTGGAAAAGACAGAACAGTTTGATTTTATGAATCGTTCATTAGATTTTTTTGAAAATAAACGCTCTTTTGCACAAGATGATTTTGAGCGTGAAGTTATTCGTTATCCAGATGTATCTGAGGCTTTTGCAGATTATAAAACTCAGTTTGAAGAAGATTATGGAGTTCCACTTACAGANGAGTTTGATATTTCTAAAAATGCTGTAAAGAATGAGAAGAAATATTTTAAATCTGTTTTAAAATTAGATAAAAACTTTCACGTATATGTTCACGGTCGCCGTGAATTTATTGAAAAAGGTTTTGATGGTGAGAGGGGATTACATTATTATAAGCTGTTTTTTGAGTATGAAACATAGGAAAATAGATGAAAGATGAGAGATGAAAGTTGAAAGATGAAAGATGA
>JGI24707J26582_10003373_pt1 | contig 11513 bp, 11 predicted proteins | sample BioPla1DNA1_FD_26582 | JGI IMG/M metagenome (IMG submission 26582) | reverse complement strand
CCTTACGTACCGCTATGAGCGACAAACGAGTGAGAACGTGTCTCCGATAGATAATAATCACATGCTGCTTCTATAAACTATAATGTGATAAACGTCCGACACATAAAAAAGGGGCAGCCGCATCATTTGTGCGCTGCCCCTTTCACATAGTGTAAATTAATAATCGTGTTATTATATTTTATTCAATATTCGACTTCACATCATTCCATTTTTCAACATACATACTTTCTACTTCTTCTCCAAGGTATTGGAATGCTGTAGTACGTTCTAGAGTTTCTTCATCAGGGAATGCAATTGGACTATTCTTGATGTCTTCATCCTCAATCATATTTCTCGCTTCAACATTTGGAGTAGAGTAAGTAATATATTCAAAGTTCATCAAAGCGATTTCAGGCTTGCAAAGGAAGTTAATAAATTTCTCTGCATTCTCTTTATTTGGCGCATTCTTAGGAATTACCCAGGAATCAATCCATACATTGGAGCCTTCCTTCGGTACTACGTATTCAAGATCTGGATTTTCTCTCTTGGTGTAGATGGCTTCACCGGAGTAGATTACACCAAGGGCAGCTTCTCCGCCGATCATTTTATCTCGAACCTGATCAACGACATATGCCTGAACTAGAGGATACTGGGCTTTGAGAATAGCTTGGGCTTCATTTAATTCAATTTCATTCGTTGAATTAAGATCGTATCCTAAGTATTTTAATGCAACTGCAAAAGCATCACGGACGCTATCAATCATTAGGATTTCACCGGAATATTTTCCATCAAATAATACTCCCCAGCTATCGATTGGTTCATCAACCATTGTTTTATTATAGAGGATTCCTACGGTTCCCCATGCGTAAGGAACACTGTATCTATTACCCGGATCAAAGGTCTCAGAGCTCTCTAATAAATCAGGAGCAATATGTTTAATGTTTGGAACATTATCAAAATTAATCTCAGCCAAAAGTCCTTCACCGGCCATTTTCTGAATCATGTAATCAGATGGGCAGATGAGATCATATTGTACAGCATTTGTCTTGATTTTTGGAAACATTTCTTCGTTTGTTTCAAACTCTTCATATACAATTTTGATACCAGTTTCCTCTTCAAATAGTTCTCTTACTTCTGGGTCCATATATTCACCCCAGTTGTATACATATAGTTTTTCGCCTTCGTCCTTGCCACAGCCAATAAATGCCATGGTAATAGCCATGAATGATAATAATAAGATGATTTTTTTNATGTCATATTCCTCCTTGTCCAATTCGGTTATGCGGAAATTATATTTTTGTTATAGGAGCTTTTTTGGTTACCCCTCTTCGGTTTATAATAATTAGAAGCAGTAATACAGTTACAAATAACAGTGTGGACAGTGCGTACATTTCTGGTTTTATCCCCTTACGTACTTCAGTATATATTTTCGTAGATAAGGTATTGATTGAGGGGCCTTTTGTAAAGTGGGTGATAACAAAATCATCCAAGGACATAGTAAAGGCCAGGAAGAAACCAGAAATCACACCAGGAAATATATCTGGAAGGATTACCTTAAAAAACGCATATACAGGTGTTGCGCCGAGATCCAAAGCTGCCTCGAAGGTACTCGGATTTAACTGCCTGAGCTTTGGCATAACACTTAGTATCACATAGGGGATGTTAAATGTAATATGTGCAATTAAGACACTGGTAAAGCCCAAGGTATAACGTAATGCTACAAAGATTAGCATCAATGAGATACCCGTTACGATATCGGCATTTAACATAGGAATATTGGTGATTCCCATGAGTATAGTTCGTGGCGTTTTCCTCATACTATTCATGGCAATTGCTGCAGCGGTACCAATAATGGTAGCAATGAGAGCGGATAGAAATGCTATGATTAGTGTCGTGTAGAGTGCGTTCATGATTTCTCTATTTTGGAATAGTTCCTTGTACCAATGAAAGGTAAAGCCTCCCCATTTAGATCTTGATTTTGATTTGTTAAAGGATAGGCCAATTAATATTATAATGGGGGCATATAAAAACAATAGGATAATGCCGATATAAAAACGTTCAAAAAATTTTTTTACCATATATGGCTGCCCTCACTTTCTTTATCATATTTAGATAGGATTGCCATACTTAGCAATATAAATACCATTAATACCAAGGATAAACCGGAACCGGTATGCCAATTACCTAGTCGGAACTGCTGTTCAATTACATTACCAATTAAGACAATTTTACTTCCGCCAAGGATGGTTGAAATTACAAATGTAGTTAAGGCAGGTACAAACACCATGGTGATGCCGCTGATTACACCAGGAATACTTAAGGGCAATATGATTTTAGCGAATGTCTGCCAACCATTAGCTCCTAAGTCCCGTGCTGCATTAATTACATCCTTATCTATTTTTACCAGCACATTGTAGATCGGTAGTACCATAAATGGCAAGAAGTTATATACCATACCCAGAACAATAGCAGTTGGGGTATTGATGATATTTAATGTTGGTAGGTTTAGCAGGCTAAGGATATTATTTAAAACTCCGGTTTTTTCTAGAATATTTTGCCATGCAATGGTTCGTAAGAGAAAGTTCATCCACATTGGCAGAATCATAATAAGGACAATAAAACTATTATTTCTCTTATGACTTTTTCTTAATATAAGAGCCAGTGGATAGGCAAGCAGTAGGCAAATAACCGTACTAATAAGAGCTAGTTCCAGTGCCAGAAGTAATGCTTTCTGATTGATGGGATTGGATATTAACGTAATGTTTTCCAGGGTTATATGCTTATTCTTGTTCGTCAATCCATAATATAAAATCATGAATAATGGAATGATGATAAAACCCGCCATCCAAATAATGTAGGGGAAGGACAGTAATTTAATATTATTGGACTTACCTATCTTAAGTGTTCGATCATGGTCCTTCTTCCTCTTTTGTTGCAATCTGTTTTTAACATTAAGTGGAACATTCATTGGTGTTCAACTCCTACCTATAAAATAATTATTCTTCCAATTCTACTGCTTCTTCGTCTTCCGAAGTGGGTTTATGCATAATCTGAATATCGAAAGGATCTACTTTTATTCCTACTTCGTCTCCAACCGGGAATAAATCGGTAGAATGGACTAGCCATGCATGACCATTAGCCATAACCTCCATCTCATAATGGACTCCCTTAAAGATAAGAGATGTAACACGACCAGTAATAATTCCTTCCTCAGGTTTGACTAGATCAATATCCTCTGGGCGTATTACAATATCTACTGGCTTATTTTTTCCGAAACCAGTATCAACACAGGGGAAATTCGTTCCTAATATGTTAACAACTTTGTCCTCCACCATAGTAGAAGCAATGATGTTGCTATCACCGATAAAGTCAGCAACAAAAGCGTTCTTTGGTTCGTTATAGATATCCTCAGGAGTACCTACTTGCTGAATATAACCTTGATTCATAACAACAATTGTGTCGGACATGGTAAGAGCTTCCTCCTGATCATGGGTTACATAGATAAAGGTAATGCCAAGTTCGTTCTTAAGACGAATTAATTCGTATTGCATATCTTGACGAAGTTTGAGATCCAAAGCGCCAAGTGGTTCATCCAGTAGGAGTACCTTGGGTTCGTTTACAATTGCACGAGCAATCGCAATACGTTGTTGCTGTCCGCCGCTTAGTGAATCCGGCATACGGTTTTCAAAGCCTTCGAGATTAACAAGCTTAAGAGCATACTTGATTTTATCATTAATATAGTTTTTGCTTTTTTTCTTTATCTTTAAGCCAAAGGCGATATTTTCTGCAATCGTCATATGGTTAAATAGTGCATATTTTTGAAATACTGTGTTAAGCTGTCTTTCATTTGGGGCGAGTTTTGAGATGTCTTTCCCCTCAAAGATCACCTTGCCTTGATCTGGAGTTTCAAAGCCTCCAATAATACGTAGGGTAGTTGTCTTTCCGCATCCGGAAGGACCGAGTAGAGTTAAAAACTCATTTTCTCGAATGTATAAATTTAGATCATCCAATACGACGGTTTCGCCGTATGCCTTTGAAATGTTAATTAGGTTGATTAATTTGTTATCTGTCATGTTGAAACCCCCTTATCGATTTAAAAGCTAGGTGGTGTAGATACCCATAACAGGGTAGCACCGGTTTTCTCGGAAGCGGTGATATAATGTTGCTTGTTGGCGGTAAAGTAAAATGATTCACCTTTCTTTGCCTTATGTGCCCGGTTTCCGATGTGGAGAGTTATGCTTCCGCTAAGGATATATCCGAATTCTTCTCCCTCATGGGGATTATCCGGATAGGTTGATCCGCCTGCTTCCAGAGTAAGTAGGATAGGCTCCATGATATTTTTCTGGGCATTGGGGATAATCCATTTTACTTCATTCTTTAAATCTGAATCGTATTTTTCAAAATAATCACTCTTTTTGAATACTACTTGCTCCGAAGTGGTTCCGCTAAAAAACTCCTCCAGGTTTGTACCGAGACATTGAAGAATATCTACTAATGTAGCTATGGATGGAGAAGCTAAGTCGCGTTCTAATTGCGAGATAAATCCTTTGGAGAGTTCGGCTCTATCGGCTAGCTCTTCTTGGGTTAGACTCTTTTGTATACGCAATTCTCTGATTTTATTACCAATATTCATTCGAATTAACTTCCTTTCAAAAATCTTACTAACAATAAACTTGAAGTTTAGTTAAACTAAACGAATGGCAATATTTATTATACTTATATTTTCCATATTGTCAATGGATTTTTTATAAATAATAAAATTAATTAACAGTATACGATTATGATAAAAAAGAAAGAATGTTAATCATCATAATTGAGTCTGTGTTATACACAATGATTAACATTCTTCTTTATTACTTTTAGATAAATTACATGTTTTTATTCCTTATTATATACAAGTTAAATTCGTACTCTTTCAATCACTAAATTCTAAGTACTTTCTACGGCGAACTCAGTGCTTTGCGTTGCGCTGTTTAGAACTACTTGCGATAGAAGTTTTTGATCCATTCCATTCTCGAAGTCATTCCAACAAATAAATAATCAACAAGAGTTATTGCGACCATGGCTTCAACAACTACAACTGCCCTTGGTACAATTACAGGATCATGACGACCTCCGATTTCGATTTCAATATTTTCCTTATCTTTATTTACCGTATGTTGTTTCCGAGAGATGGAAGAGGTGGGTTTTATCGCTGCCCGTAGAATTATGTTAGAGCCATCACTGATACCTCCAGATATTCCTCCGGCATGATTGCTGGATTTTTTGATATTACCATCACTATCACAGTAAAAGCTATCATTATTTTCAGAGCCGGACTTGGTTGTCGTTTGGAAGCCATCACCAATTTCCACGCCTTTCACAGCGCCTATGGACATAATCGCTTTCGCCAATGCAGCATCCAATTTATCGAATACGGGCTCACCGATACCAGTTGGCATTCCTTCTACTATGCATTCAACAATTCCCCCTGCGGAGTCTTGTTCGTTTTTTAGCCCCAATAGATATTCCTCTGCTTTTTTAGATGCATCCAAATTTGGCATATAGAGAGGACTTAATTTGGCTTGTTCTAATTGAAGCTCTTGCTCACTTATGGTGATGGGACCAATGGATTTGGTGTAAGCATTGACTTTTATCCCTAATTCTTTTAGTATTGCCAAGGCAATCGCTCCTGCAGCAACCCTTCCTGTTGTTTCCCTTCCTGAGGAGCGACCGCCACCTCTGTAATCGCGAAAACCATATTTCTGATCAAAGGTATAATCCGCATGACCTGGACGGTAGTATTTTGCAATCTCTGAATAATCCCTGGATTGGTGGTTCTCATTATAGATGACAATGGAAATTGGAGTGCCTGTGGTACGACCTTCAAAAATACCGGATTGAATAATTACCTTATCCTCCTCCTTTCTTGGAGTAGCATAAAGTGTTTGCCCTGGTTTTCTTCGATCCAAATATGGTTGAATTATGGATTCATCTAAGGGGAGACCGGCTGGGCAACCATCCACAACAACGCCGATCCCAGTCCCATGGGATTCACCCCAAGTTGCAATTCGAAAAATGTTCCCATATATAGAACCTGACATATATATCACCTCTTCTTATATTCTTTTTAAAAAGTATCATTATTTTTACCTAGTGAATACATTTGTTCATTATTGTAGCATTTTTTCAATATATTATTTGTCAAAAGCCTTCATATAGATAGTGTTTGTCAATTGCAGAAAACAAATTTCTAAGCGATATGAAAATATTTTAAAGAGCAACTGTATGCAGTCGTTGGTACTTGGATTACATTAATCGGCTTTTGACACACGGATTGTAAAATAGTCAATCCAAAATTCATATTCCTAGTATATTAGAAAAAATGATTACTTTCAATCTTTTTAAAACATTTGCATTTTATTATTCATATACTAAAATGATAACATTAATCGAGGCTGAGTATGAACCGTACGTTTTATCATTCTGGAGAAGATTCTGAATTACCATATGGAAAAAACTATAAGAAAAAGTCATTAACAAATGAGATATCCATTAAGAAAAATTTAAGAAAGGATGACGATTTAATAATTGAAGATAATACAATCTATGAAATAGATCGGGACTGCTATGAGAGACTTCGGAGGCAAAAAAGAAAAAAATAAAGAATAACAAAAAAGAGTTGGCATTTGCCAACTCTTTTTTGTCAAGGAATTTGTTTTCTTGAGCTGCGTAATTCTAGAAGAAGCTGTTTCCACCACAACAGCAGCAAAGGATGATGATTAAGAAAATAATCCATGTACAATCATCTCTTCCTCCTAAGAAACCATCGTCACAGCCATCGCGGCCACCAAACAATCCACCATTGCCATTACCACAGCAGCATAATAAGAGAATAAGAATTAAAATCCAACTGCAATCGTTTCCTCTGCCTCTGTCGCAATGTGTTGCTGCTAAATCACTCATTATAATTCCTCCTAATAATAATTACACTGTATCATATGATGAATAGCTTGACTGATTTCCTATTTTAAAAAATAATTAGAACAATTTATGTAGAGTAGCGATAGAATTTGTCCTAAAATGGCTTGTATCAAAGCTAAAAAGCGTCTATGTCTGACGAATTTTTACAAAACACAGCTACTTTAATATATGTATCCCAGGATACAACTATAATTTGAAAAATATGGTATTATGAGTGTGGCAACAATATTATTACAAAAGCTTCATTGTGTATATTGGTAAAGCTGTCAGAATAGGATAATACAAAAGGTTATGGAGCTGAGGTATGGAGGAAAAACAAAATAAGGTTCAGGTAATTATCCATTGCAAGGAATATGAAAAAAGACAGCATAGTCTGGAAAACCTCGGACATATTAAATATAAGCTTCCAATGATAGATGCTTATGTAATAGAGATTGAGGAGGCAAAGCTTGAAGCGATTAAATCCTTGGATGGGTTGATCAGCGTAGAAATGGATACGCATATTACGGCCCAAATGAATCGCGTTAATGAAATTATTGAAAGCACTTGGGCTCATGAACAGGGCATTACAGGAAAAGGCATAGGTGTTGCAGTAGTTGATACAGGTATCAGTCTGCATAAAGACTTTGTCGAAGACATAAATCGAGTGGTTGCTTTTAAGGATTTTATTAATAAACGTGCTGATCCCTACGATGATAATGGTCATGGGACGCATGTCTCAGGGATTATCGGTGGAAATGGATATTCTTCGAAGGGAAAGTATGTCGGTGTGGCTCCGGGTTGCAACATGATTGGTATTAAGGTATTGGATCACCGAGGTGACGGTAATATATCAGATGTATTAGCAGGTTTGCAGTGGATTATTGATAATCGTTACAAATATAATATTAGGGTGGTCAATATCTCCGTAGGTACAACTGCAAAGGAGAATATGGATGAAAACTCGCTTCTTGTACAAGGAGTGAATGCTGTATGGGATAATGGTATTGTGGTGGTGGTTGCAGCAGGAAACAACGGTCCAGGTCCTATGTCAATTTCAACACCAGGAATTAGCCGAAAAGTGATTACCGTGGGTTCATCCGATGATAATGTGGCTGTAGAAGTGTTTGGAAGTCGAACAAAGGATTATTCAGGTCGTGGTCCAACCCCATATTGCATCAAAAAACCTGACATTGTAGCGCCAGGCTCCAATATTATTTCATGCAATATCAGTCGCTTTACCGGCAGAGGTAGGAATAGTCGTCTGGGAGCAGCAGCTTCTCCAATGATGTACACCATTAAAAGTGGTACCTCTATGGCAACACCAGTGGTTTCAGGGGCGATAGCATTACTATTGTCTGCCTATCCAAAACTTACGAATCGAGAGGTAAAGCTTAGATTACGAGAAAGTGCTGTGGATCTTGGGCAGCATTGGAAAAAGCAAGGGTGGGGACAACTAAATGTTAGGCATTTATTAGATTTCTAATAATTATCTTTCCTATGGTACCTTAATAAGAAAAGGAGGCTAAGGCACATGAATAAAGTCTGTTTTTTTGATACGAAACCCTATGATAAAATTTTCTTTGATCAAATGAAAAATCAATTTGGTTTGGAAATTGAGTATTTTGAAACAAAACTTGGCAGTAAAACGGCATTTATGGCAAAAGGCTTCGAAGCTGTGGTTGCATTTGTGAATGATATTATTGATAAGGAAACGATTGATACCCTCTATGATTGCGGTGTTCGCATTTTAGCAATGCGCAGTGCAGGTTATAATAACATCGATTTCAAAGCTGCCTATGGTAAGATCCATGTTGTTCGTGTTCCAGCATATTCCCCCTATGCAGTAGCTGAGCATGCGATAGCCCTATTACTTACCTTAAACCGTAAGATTCACCGTGCATATTCTAGAACAAGAGAGTTCAACTTTAGTCTAAATGGGTTAATGGGGTTTGATTTATATGGAAAGACCGTTGGAGTTGTAGGGACAGGTAAAATTGGACGCGTATTTATGGACATCTGCAAAGGCTTTGGAATGAATATATTGGCTTATGATCCATTTCCGATTGAAGATTCGGATATTCAATATGTGAGTTTAGAGGAACTATGTAAAGAATCTGATATTATTTCCCTTCATTGCCCATTGACGAAAGATAGCTTCCATATGATAAATAAAAAAACAATTAAGCTAATGAAAAAAGGAGTTTATATTATAAATACCTCCAGAGGTGCGCTGATTAATACTGAGGATTTATTGAATGCCATTAAAGATGAGAAAATTGGCGGAGCCTGCCTGGATGTATATGAAGAGGAGACAGAGTTGTTTTATGAGGATATGTCCTATGCTATTATACAGGACGATGTTTTATCTAGGCTGATATCTATGCCAAATGTTCTAGTTACATCCCATCAGGCATTCTTTACGGAGGAAGCACTGCACAATATAGCAGAGACTACATTGTCCAATCTCCGCGAATACTTTGATGATAAGGTGCTAACTAATGAGATATGCTACCAGTGCACTAAAAGTGAGAATTGTCCAAAAGACAAAAATAAGCGATGCTTTTAATTATTCACACATATTTATCCTCTATGACTTGTAAATAGGATTCATAAATCTAAATAGAATTTATTTCGATTATATATAGATTACCTTAGGTTTCTATTCTTATACAGTTTTTTATATATTGCTGTGAAAATAGAAACCTAAGGTTTTTTAATCTGTCAGTTATATTAAATTCTATTTACTTTAAGTTATGCGCTAAAGTTATAAATTATAGTTATGCACTAAAGGTATATGCTGTTTGCTATTTTCTATTTACTATATACTATATAACTCCGAGTTTTCATAGCCTTGCATACGCCGGAAAAAAGTAAATGTAGGTGTCGAATTTTGCAATGCGCAATCGATTGCGCATTATTCAAGGGTGTTTTGGTCGACATTAAAAATATATTGTGAAAAATGTACAAAAATAATTATAGTTAAATGATGAATATATATATTGACAACAGATAAATGAAGTGTTATGTTATATATATGAACAACCGATTGCGCAAAGTAAAAAGGAGTATATCATGTATGATATAAACAAACGGAGTACATCAAAGAATATAACAATTGGTGATATTGCAAAGGAATTAAATCTATCTAAGACAACCATATCCAGAGCAATCTCCGGTAAGGGTAGAGTTAGTGCCGAGACGAGGCGAAAAGTGCATGAATATATTAAATTACATAATTATAGGCCTAATGTGATTGCCAGAGGTTTAGCGCAATCCAAAACCTACAATATTGGTGTAATTCTTCCGGCAGATGCAAATCTTGTTGAAATTCCCTTTTTCCAGTCTTGTTTAATGGGTGTCTGCGAATCGGCAGCGGGTTTAGATTACGATGTTGTTGTTACTACGGTAACTGATGATGATATTACATTGCTTAAGAGATTAATTAATAACCAGAAGGTAGATGGGGTTGTTTTAACAAGATCCATGGTAAATGATTTATCAGCGAAGTATCTTAAAGAAGTGGGAATACCCTTTGTATTAATTGGATCCAGTGAGGATGAGGAAATTATTCAGATTGATAGTGACCATACAACGGGATGTTGTGAATTGACTAACATACTTCTTAAATCCGGTACCGAGCGTATAGCCTTACTTGTAGGTAATCAAAACATCGTTGTTAATCGTAGTCGCTATGAGGGATTTCGTAAGGCTTTCCAGGATTTAGGACAGTATACGGATAGCGATTTGGTTTTTCTAGACCTAAATAATATTGTTTTAATACAACAAGCAGTAAATGCCATTTTAGATAAGAATGTTGAATGTATTATTTGTGCAGATGATTTTATATGTTCCAGAGTTCTAGCACATTTGGAAGAAAAGCAGATAAAGGTTCCTGATATGATGAAAGTTGCATCTTTCTATAATAGCAGCTTATTAGAAACCCATAATCCACCGATTACAGCAATTAAGATAAATGGAAAGGAATTGGGGATTACAGCGGGGAAAAAGCTTATCGGAATAATATCTGGTGAGGAATCTAGTCACAAGTCTCTGGTGAATTATGAAATTGTACTTAAAAAATCAACCAGTTGACTCACATAGATCCTTGTATAGTAAGCGATCTAACATCGGATAAGAGATACTCCAGATGTTACTTGCTGAGCAGAGTAGGAATGTGAACACACTATGCTTTAATAAATGGGATTGATGTGAGCTGGAAATAAAAAATGCAAGGAGGAGAATTATGAAAAGAAAACTTTTCGCAATACTTATGGCAATGTTACTAGTGGGGACCATGTTTACAGCTTGTAGTAAAGAGGAACCTAAGGAGGCTTCACAGAAGACGACAACAGAAAACAAGACAGATAAGAATGAGGATGCAAATGAAGCTTCTAATGATGCAGCCGATAATGGCAATGAAATAACTTCAGAACCAGTTACTTTAACGGTTTGGGAATCTACCGGTGGATCGGATGATTTTATCAAGCAGGCGGGGGAAGCATTTACCGCTAAATATCCAAATATTACAATCGAATATGTAAATGTTGAGTTAGGCGATTCTGCAACACAGATTGCATTGGATGGACCTG
>JGI24707J26582_10003371_pt1 | contig 11515 bp, 8 predicted proteins | sample BioPla1DNA1_FD_26582 | JGI IMG/M metagenome (IMG submission 26582) | reverse complement strand
TTATATGCTTTTTGTCGAAACCAACAAATTATATTTTGTTTTACACTATTCTGACCCTTTATTGACGTTTTTTGTGTAATGATTCTTCTTTACCATATGTATCCATTATATTATAATAGGTGTTAATTAAAGGAACTGGACAAACTTTGAAGGGAGTTGGTACAATGCTGCGATCTATTTTATCTATTATATTATTAATTATGATTTTTATAACGGCATCAGGTATGCCATTATATGCTGATACTATAAATTTTAATTTTATATTGCCTATAAGTACATCTAAAGAGGATTTTACCATCCTTGACACCAATATTACTATGATTTCTCCATCCCATGCTAAAGCACAGGTGGGTTTGATGGCAAATGAAAAGTTTCTTCCCTTGCAATTAAATGATAATAATCCTATAACTATATCTTTATATTCTGATGATTTTATAATGGATTATAATATATCAGAAATAGATATTTCCCAGAAAGATGATGTGCAAATTGAATTTGATCTTCTTCAAGAGTTTTGCAATATACCTAATGGTGATTACCAATTAAAAATATCTATAAATATTGAGGATGTAGAGTCTCCCATTACATCCCCAATGATACCATTAAATTTTTCTAGGGAATTTACCTATATAAAAGGGTCAAAAAATATTACTAAAGGTCAATCAGCACTAACTCTATATTTTCCAGACAATAATATACAATCTTTGACCCCAATTACTCGATTCATACCCTACACTCAAGGAATTTTGAGGAATACTGTTATTCATTTAGCCAAAGGCCCTAGTCCTGAACTGGGTCTAGCTATTGGTCCACCCATACCTGATATTAAAAAATTAAACTTGAAAAATGGGATTCTTAGTCTTTATCTACCAGGTAATATTGGTATCTATGATGAATATTCTGCATCAGCTAGAATTGCAGTGGATTCATTGGTAAATTCCTTAACTGCTGTAGAAGGGGTAAAAGGTCTCCAATTTTATTTTGATAACAAGATTATATCCGATTCATTCCATGGCATAGCAATGAATGAACCTATATATCCTTCTAGTACTCCTAAGGCCTATGTGGCTTTAATTTCTGATACACAGCGAGCATTTTTAACTCCTAAGTCAATGGACATGGGAACCTTCTCTATAGAAGAAGTTTTTGAAACTTTAAAATACAATACCCCATTGATCCAATATAATTATACATTACAACCTACTATTCCAAAGGAGGTTGTATTACTGGATTATACTATAGAAGGTAATACTTTACAATTGCAACTTAGCGAGGATTTTTTAAAAGTTTATAAAGATAATCCTGATAAGAGAAATTTAATGGTAGATTCTATAATACATACCTTTGCTTCCTTAGATGATATAGACTCTGTCTTATTTAAAGTGTCTAATTACAGTTCTCCAATTCCTAAAGGTATACTATTAAATGAAGTTCTATTTCCTTCCCCCTATATTAATGTTGAAAAATGAAATTTTACAAAAAAATGAGCACTATATGTGCTCTAGTAAAATTAGAATCAGTTTACCCATTACTTTTTAGACAAACCTGTTAAACATTATTTACCAATAATACAAAACTTATACCTACAGGTCATTTCCATATAGAATTTTATTTTCTATAGAAAAACATAAAAGTTCCTTCATGGATCTTTTTTTGTATTATACTTTTTATTTTGATTTTTATAATTTTTCTTGATGAAGGATTAACTAATAAAAAACCTGTTATATCTGTAATAATACCAGGAGCCAATAATAGGCCACCACCCAATACGATACATAATCCATTAATTAATTCATCCTTGGGTATTTCTCCATGTCTCATATCTATTATAATTCTTTTAATGGTTCCCCTACCTTCTCGTTTTGCTAGATATGCCCCTGTTACTCCAGTAAAAATTACTATAAATAATGTATAACCTAATCCTATGTAGTTACTTAATTTTATTAAGATAGCCAATTCTATAAAGGGTAGTATTGTAAATAGTAAAATAAGTTTTATTAACATATAAGCACCTCATTAATGATTATATCAAACTTTTTATCAATTATTATATAATATTATTCTCTATTTATATCTTTAATATAAAAAAGAAAAAAGAGCTTGTAATAGCTACAAGCTCTTAAAGGGGAGTGAGTCTTACCATGTATTAATATCTTATGAGATAGTAGTATTTTATGTGTTATTATTATATGATTTTACATCAAACTATCTATGAATGTTTTGATAGTTTTTTATAAAACCCTGGTTTTACCACCATAGATTAATCCTGTTTTAGCATCAAGAGTTATTATATCTCCATCCTTTAACTTAGTAGTAGCCATGTCAGCTCCTACTATAGTAGCTTTCCCTAAATTTAATCCTATAATAGCTCCGTGACTAGTCAATCCACCCTCTTCTGTAATAAGAGCACCTGCCTTTTCAATATAGGGTACTAAATCCTTATCAGCAGCACCTATAACTAGAACATCATCTTCAGTAATTTGTTTTTTATCTACATCTTCACNATTCAGTACAACAACTCTTCCTGTAAATGAACCTTTTCCAATGCCTGTACCTTTTAACAGAACATCCCCAACGATATGGGCTTTAATTAAATTAGTGGTTCCAGCTATTCCAGCAGGTACGCCTGCAGTGATAACAATAACATCTCCTCTGTTGATATATCCCTTTTCTAAAGCTGCTTCAACGGATATATCTACAATATCATCTGTGGACTCTAGTTCTTCTGTTATAACAGAATTTACTCCCCACATTAGACTTAGTTTTCTTCTTACCCTTTCATCAGTAGTAGCAGCAATAATAGGTGCTTTGGGCCTAAATTTAGATACCATTCTAGCTGTATAACCTGATGATGTTGCAGTCACAATAGCAGATGCATCTAAATCCATAGCAGTAAAACAGGTAGCATTACTAATAGCATCTGTCATAGTAGTTTCTTTTTCTATTGCCTTAGTTTTTAATAAAGATCTATAATCTATTGATGCTTCTATTCTATTAGCAATATCCGTCATAGTTTTTACAGCTTCAGCAGGATATTTTCCAGCAGCTGTCTCTCCTGACAACATAATAGCATCTGTTCCATCTAAAATAGCATTGGCTACGTCTGTTACTTCTGCCCTTGTAGGTCTAGGATTTCTTATCATAGAATCTAACATTTGTGTTGCTGTAATAACGGGTTTTCCTAACTTATTACATTTTTGTATCATTTCTTTTTGTACTAAAGGCATTTCCTCTGTAGGAATTTCTACTCCTAAGTCTCCCCTAGCTACCATGATACCATCAGAAAGCCTAATAATTTCATCTAAATTGTCTACACCTTCTTGATTTTCAATTTTAGAGATAATTTGAATATATTCTGCATTGTTTTGTTCTAGTATTCTTCTAATAGCTATTACATCTTCTGCTTTTCTAACAAAGGAAGCCGCAATAAAATCAATATCTTGCTCTATACCAAATTTGATATCATCAATATCTTTTTGTGTTACTGCAGGAAGATTTATTTTTACCCCTGGTACATTTACACCCTTATGGTTTTTTATTATTCCAGCATTTACAACAATACATTCTATATCAGTGCCATCTACTATTTTCTGCACTTTCAATTCTACTAAACCGTCATCAATTAATATCATATCACCCTTTTTTACATCCCCAGCTAATCCAGTATAGCTGATGCTGCATATATGACTATCTCCTAGTACGTCCCTTGATGTTAGGGTAAAAGTTTGACCTTCTTCCAAAAGCACTTCCGGTTCTTTAAATTTTCCAGTTCTTATTTCTGGTCCCTTTGTATCTAGAAGTATAGCCACTGGGACATCCAGTTCTTTCCTAACTTCCTTAATTATATTTATTCTCTGAAGATGTTCTTCATGATCTCCATGGGAAAAGTTTAGTCTAGCAACATTTAACCCTTTTTTGACTAGTTCTGCAAAAACCTCTTTTTTTTCACTGGCGGGCCCTATTGTACATACTATTTTTGTCTTTTTCATTATTTTTTCCTCCCTTATATAGATAATATATCTGCTAATTCATAGATACTTTTTTCAAGCTGTTTTTCCTGACTCAAGGCATCTTCAATATTTATATAAATAATTTCATTTCCTTTTATGCCCAAAGCTAGATTTCCTTTTCCCTCTAACAATAAATCTACTGCTTTTGCTCCCATTTTACTAGCCAAAATCCTATCAAAAGCTGTGGGACTACCTCCTCTTTGAACGTGACCCAAAATAGTGGCCCTTGTTTCTATTCCTGTCTTATCTTCAATAATCTTTCCCAATTCTATTGCACCACCTACACCCTCTGCTAGTAAAATGATACTATGTAGTTTTCCCCTGTTTTTACCTTTTATCAACTTCTTACATATTTTATCAATATCCATACCTACCTCTGGAATAACGATGCTTTCTGCTCCACCAGCCAATCCTGCATATAATGCAATATCCCCACAGTGTCTACCCATTACTTCAATAATATTTGCTCTGCCATGTGATGCGGATGTGTCTCTAACTTTACCTATTGCATCTACTACAGTATTCACAGTGGTGTCAAATCCTATTGTATAGTCCGTATACTCTAGATCATTATCTATAGTTGCTGGTATTCCAATGGCAGGTATGCCTAACTCACTAAGATATTTTGCCCCTTTAAAAGATCCATCTCCACCTATTATTACCATCCCTTCAATACCAAAAACCTTTATCACATTGAGTGCCCTTCTTCTTCCTTCCTCAGTTTTAAATTCTTCACTACGAGCAGTCTGTAGCATAGTCCCTCCTCTATGAATAATGTCAGCTACAGAAGATAAGTTCATTTCTACCAGTCCACCATGAATTAGTCCATCATAACCTCTTCGTACTCCCATAACCTTACAGTCTTTAGATATGGCATCTCTTACTACTGCTCTTATGACAGCATTCATTCCAGGGGCATCACCTCCACTGGTTAATACTCCAATTCTTTTCAATGTGCAACCTCCTTTCTAACCTACATGGGCATTTTGTGTCCCACTATGGGTTTTATACTTTTATAATTATTAAAGAAATTGAAAGGGCTTATAGTTATCTATAATCTATGTTGCATTAATACCATATAAGCCTCTTCAGCCTCTAATTGTGGAACTAATATTTCACATATTCCTTGGGGATTGTTTTTATTTATAGACTTGATTTTTACTAAGAATCCATCTTGTAATAAAAGTTGTTCGATACGAACAGCATCATCCCTTGTATTAGTCATATATATTACTCTCCACATATCAAGGCTCCTTTCAAAACTACATCCTCTGTTATAGTCTTCCCATATTTCCTAATCCTTTAGTTCTAGATATTCTCATACTTTAAATACTTTTCTTATATTTTTATTAAATAAGCAAGGATATTTAATAGCAAGATTATCTGTATTTTCTTAATACCAATTATATATAATTTAGCAAGTCTTTTCAAACAAATTATACTTATTTAAAAATTGATTTTATCTTTACTGCTTTTTCACCAAAAATACTCTTTAACGAATTAATACAATTTTCCTCAGCATTCACCCATAGTTCTCTATCTGCCCTTAGTATTTTATTTTCCTTTGCTATATATACATAAACTGGAACATTACCTTCATATTCTTTTAATATTGGTTTTACTCTTTCTAAAAGACAGATATCCTCTTTTTCTTTAATCTTAATATATAGTCTGCGATCTTCCATCTTTTTTAGGGGTTTTACATTGTTCACCAAAATTTTAGCTTCTTCTTCATCTTTTAGATTTAATACCCCCTCTACTATTACTAGAGATTCCTCTTGAAGTAGTGATGAATATTTATTTAATATTTGCGGAAAAACAATGGTTTCTATAGTACCAAATAAATCCTCTATAACTATAAAAGCCATAAGTTTATTGTTCCTTGTAGTTTTAGTTTTTTTCTCTAAAATCATTCCACCAATTGTTACTATATCCCCATCTTTATAGGCTGATGTTGTAGGATCATCTATTATCTCAATTAAATCATTGCTAGTAATTTTAGCAAGATATTTTAATTCTCCCTGTAAGGCTGCTAGAGGATGTCCACTGACATATATACCCAATACTTCCTTTTCCATGCTTAGTTTAATCCTATCATTGAATTCTTTTATATCAGGAATAATCTTATCTTGAAAAATATTGTTCTTATCTTCTGCTATATCAAATAAGGCGATTTGTCCTTGAATATTTCTTTTTTTATCTTGATTAACACCATCTAGTACTCTTTCATATATAGCCATTAATTGTGACCTATACACATTAAAAACATCAAAAGCTCCAGATTTTATTAAACTTTCCACTGCCCTTTTATTCAGAAACTTGGAATCTAATTTTTGACAGAAATCTGTAAAACTAACAAAATCACCTTTTTTCTCCCTAGCCTCTATCATGGCCTCTATCATTCCAACTCCTACATTTTTAACAGCTGCCAATCCAAAACGTATTTTATTGCCTTCTACTGTAAATGATGTAAAACTTTTATTAACATCTGGGGGCAAGATCTGGATTTCCTTTCGTTTACAGTCTTGAATATATTGGGCTATCTTAGGAGTATTCCCCATAACACTGGTCATTAAAGCTGCCATAAATTCCACTGGATAATGAGCCTTTAGATATGCTGTTTCATATCCTAATACAGCGTAAGAAGCTGCATGAGATTTATTGAATGCATAATTAGCAAAATCAATCATATCATCATAGATCTTATTTGCAATATCTTCTGATATACCGTTTCTAATACATCCAGAGATTTCAATTTCTCCATTACTATCTAATTTGCCATAGATAAAATATTGTCTTTCTTCTTCCATAATATCCATTTTCTTTTTACTCATAGCTCTTCTTACTAGGTCAGATCTGCCATAACTATATCCAGCTAAATCCCTTACAATCTGCATGACCTGCTCCTGGTATACCAAACAACCGTAAGTAACTTCTAAAATAGGTTTTAATTTTTCATGAAGATATTCAATTTTTGTTGGATCGTTTTTATAGGCAATATATTTAGGTATGGAATCCATAGGTCCTGGTCTATATAGGGAAATACCAGCAATTACATCTTCTATATTATCTGGCTTCAATTCCTTCATAAACTGTATCATCCCACTACTCTCTAATTGAAAGAGTCCTAATGTATCACCTTTGCCGATTAACTGATAAGCCTGTTTATCATCGTATTTAGAATTAGAAAAGTCAATATCTATCCCATGTTCCTTTTTAATTAATCTCTTTGCATCTTCAATAACAGTTAGGGTCCTCAAGCCTAAAAAATCCATTTTTAGAAGTCCTAGTTCCTCCAATGTACCCATGGTAAATTGGGTTGACATATTGTTATCGTGCATATATAAGGGAACATGCTCATCTAAGGCCTTTTTAGATATTACTACCCCAGCAGCATGGGTTGAGGCATGTCTAGGAAGTCCCTCCAGCTTTTGAGCCATATCTATTAAATCTCTAGCTTCTTTGTCGGTTTTATACATTGCCATTAATTCAGGATTTACTGCCAAAGCCTTTTCAATGGTTATGCCTATAGTAAAGGGGACTGCCTTTGCTATCTTGTCTACTATATTATAGGGTATATTCATTACCCTACCCACATCCCTAATTGCTCCCCTTGCGGCCATGGTTCCAAATGTAATTATTTGTGCAACTTTTTCCTCCCCATACTTTTCTTTTACATAATTAATGACTTCTTCTCTTCGTTCATAACAAAAATCAATATCTATATCTGGTAGCGAAATCCTTTCTGGGTTTAGAAACCGTTCAAAGATAAGATTATAAGCAATAGGATCAACATCTGTAATTCCCAAAGTATAGGCAACTATACTTCCTGCAGCACTTCCCCTCCCTGGACCTACGGGGATACCACTTTTTTTGGCATACTGAATGAAATCCCAAACAATTAAGAAATATTCACAGTAACCCATTTCTCTTATTACACCTAGTTCGTATTCCAATCGCTCTGTTAATTCTATTGATATATTCTTATATCGTTTTTTCAGTCCTTCATAGCATAATTTTTTTAAATACTCTCTTACTTCAAAACCTTCAGGTGGATAGTATTCTGGCAGATAAATATTGTTAAATTCAAATTCCACATTACATCTTTCAGCAATACTAACTGTATTTTTTATAGCTTCCTTTGCATAGGGAAATAATTCTTCCATTTCCTGAGGTGATTTTAGATAAAATTCATCATTAGGAAACTTCATCCTATCTGTGTCTTGTAATATCTTTCCTGTTTGAATACATAACAGTATATCATGGGCCTTGGCATCTTCTTGATGGGTGTAGTGAACATCATTGGTAGCCACCAAAGGTATTCCTGTTTCTTTGCTGAGTTTTAATAATTGGTAGTTGATTTGCCTTTGTTCCTTTAAACCATGATCTTGTAATTCCAGATAAAAATTTCCTTCACCATATATTTTTTGCAAATTAAGGGCTATTTCATATGCCTTATCATAATTATCTTCAAGAATATACCGTTGAATATCCCCGGCCAAACATCCACTTAAAGCTATTATACCTTTAGAATATTTTTGTAATTCCTCGTAATCTACTCTAGGTTTATAATAAAAACCATATATATATGAATGGGATACTAGCTTTATTAGGTTTTGATATCCTTCATTATCCTTTGCCAATAGTACTAGATGTCCCTGGTTTTTATCTTTATTAGGATCTTTATCCCTCATTCCACGGGAAGCTGTATAAACTTCACACCCAATAATAGGTTTTATCCCTTTTTTAATAGCAGCTTTATAAAAATCCACTACTCCAAACATACTACCATGATCAGTGATAGCAATGGATTTCATTCCAAGACTTTTAACTCTATCCATCACTTTATTAATAGTAGTAAATCCATCTAATAGACTATATTCTGTATGAACATGAAGGTGAACAAAATCCTTTAGCATTTTATGACACATCCTTTCTAATTGAAACTCCTTTATAATATTCTACTTCTATTATAAAGGATTAAAAAATATATAACAAAGACTATTATCCTTTTATAGCCTTAATTAAATAATATATAGAACAAAAAAATGACCCTCTTCTTCAAGGATCATCTTTATTAAATAGCCTCTAATATCCCAATAATACTATTACTTGGATTTCTTGTCAGATCTATTTTTATTACTTTATTTAATACGTTTCCACAAACATCCTTAGATACTGCTACTACTGGTCTTGTAGGCCAATCTTCATAATTTTTAATTACCACAGCTTCTTCTCCTGTTGCTAACCTAACTAATGTCCCAGTAGGGTATATACAAATTTGTTTTAAAAAAACTCTAATTAACTCATAATCAAATTGATGATTTCCCATAGATATAAGGTATTCAATGGCTTGGTGAGGGGGAACACCTTTTCTATATACTCTGTTGGATGTTAGAGCATCATATACATCACAAATCGCTACAACTCCTGGAAAAATATGTATATTGCTTTTTTCCCTTCCATTAGGGTATCCCTCCCCATCATATCTCTCATGATGATCCCTAATAATCAGGGCACTGTCTTCATGGATATCTTTTATATGCTTTACCATATCATACCCAAACAGGGAGTGTTTTTTTATTTCTTCGTATTCAGATTCTGTCAAAACATCAGGTTTATTTAATATTTTTTCCGATATCCTTATCTTACCTATATCATGTAATAATGCCCCTATACCAAGGTTTTTCAAATCATCCTTACTATAATCTAGTGCGATACCCATAACAAGTGATAATATACATACATTTATGCTATGTCCAAAGGTGTATTTATCTATATCTTTAATACCTGCTAAGTTTAACACAAATACCTTTTTCTTTATTATATCTTCGATAATTTCCATTACAGCCTTTTCTACCTGAGGAATATTAATATTTTTTGAAATTTGCAGGTCATTCCAAGCATCCTTTACCATGGTTAAAATTCTAGCCTCTGTCTCTTCACTGGCAAGTTCTACTTCAGTAGGTATAAATTTTTTGTCTCTCTTATTATCATCATATATATAAATATTTTCTATTTTATATCTTTTTAGTTGTTCTATATATAAAGTCTTTAATATTATACCTTTTTCTAATAATAACTTTCCATCATTATCATAGATAGCCCTTGACAATGTCATTCCTGTTGTGACTTTGGAAGTATTGATTTTTATCACCAATCTCCCCCCTCTCACTATGGTAAAATTCCCTTTTAATATAATATACCATAAAATTTCTTATAAAGACTATATATTCCCTATATAAATATGTATCTTGGGGCTTTTGGACTATCTATACTTATATCTTTTCATTTTTTCTTTGAATTTGTTGGGCAAATTCTTCTATTTTTCTTAAACGATGATTTACACCTGACTTGCCAAGGGGTGGATTTAGCATTTGTCCTAATTCCTTTAAACTAGCATCCCGAAAATTTAATCTTATTTCGGCAACTTCTCTTAGATTGGTGGGTAATTTATCTAGACCTACATTTTCCTCTATATACCTTATATTTTCTACCTGCCTCATAGCAGCGTCTACTGTCTTGCTAAGATTAGCCGTTTCACAATTTACAATTCTATTGACATCATTTCGCATTTGTTTATAGATCCGGATATTTTCTAAATCAAGGAGAGCTTTATGGGCACCTATAATATTTAGTATATCTACTACCTGATCCCCTTCCTTTATATAAACTACATAACTGCCTTTTCTTTCAACTATCTTAGAATTTAAGTTAAAACTATTGATTAAATTTTTTAAATCCTCACTATGCTCCGGGCTGCTGGTGACAAACTCCAAATGATAAGTTTTTTCAGGATCACTTATAGATCCTCCACCTAAAAAAGCACCTCTTAGATAAGCTCTTTTACAGCATTCCCTTTTTATAAGCTCCTTAGGAATCTTATAAGTTATATGAAAAGAATCATTTTCTTTTTTAACAATTCCGATTTTATTTAAAATAATAGCACTTCCCATGGCATGTGTAACAATCATCATATAATGATTGTTTTTCTTAAGCCGTGGATTCCTTCTAATCATTACCTCCGTATGAATTTTAAATAAGTCTTTTACATATCTAAATACTTTTCTAGCTGTCGAAGGATTTTCTGTAGTTATTTTTAAATTAAACCTTTTTAATCCTGTTAATTGTAAAGTCCCGCTCATTCTAATTAAAGCTGCTAATTCTGCCAACTTACAACAATCATCTATAAGCAAAATCCTTGATAACTCTGATTTTGTATCTGTTGAAAAGGACATTTTATCACAACCTTTATCATCTTCTTTTGAGATAATTTTTTTTAAAATAATAACTTTTTATTTATCCAAATAATACTTTCATATATTTAAATAAATTGCACAAAATATAATTGTAACAATTCATATTATTAATGGAGGTGTTTTATATGCATGAAGGCCCAAAAATGGAAGTTACATGTAGTGTTCTAAATTGTAAATACAACAATAAGGAATATTGCCATGCTTCAAAATTAGAAGTTAATGCAAAGGGTTACACTGATGAGGCTC
>JGI24707J26582_10003370_pt1 | contig 11518 bp, 9 predicted proteins | sample BioPla1DNA1_FD_26582 | JGI IMG/M metagenome (IMG submission 26582) | reverse complement strand
TATCAGCAGTAATATAAGTGGGTATAATTGCATAGTGGTCTGTTACCTTTTTATCATCAACAAACCTCTTTGTAGTCTTTTTAACTCTAAGTTCTCCAAATTCTTTGATTCTTGACACATTATCCTTATAAGCAGGATTTTTAAAAAGCCCATTTAGTACCTTTGGTACTTCACCTAATACATCTGTAGAAATCACNCTACAGTCTGTCCTAGGGTAAGTTATCAACTTTCTCTCATAAAGTTTTTGGGCAATTTCAAGGGTTTTTTCNACTGGAAGCTTAAATTTTTTATTTGCTTCCGACTGAAGTTCTGCAAGGTTAAAAAGAAGGGGNGGTTGTTCATTCTTTTTTTTGATATCAACTTTTTTAATTTGTGCCACCTTGTCTTTAAGNCTTTCAATAACTTCTTCTGCCTCTTTTTTCTCAATGTATTTTTCATCATCATCCTTATTTTTTTTCTTTTCTGGCTGCCATTTTCCTTTATATTCAATATTGCTTTCACCAGACAAAAAACTTGCTGTTATTCCATAATGTTTTTTAGGCACAAAATTCCTTATTTCCTGTTCTCTATCCACAACAAGACCTAATACACATGTCATAACCCTTCCAATAGCAATAACCGAGGATTTTTCCTCCTTTACCACATCTGAAACTTTTCTTCCATACATGCAAGTGTAAATTCTGCTAAAATTCATTCCAAAAAGCCAATCTTCCTTTGCCCTGCAATATGCCGCTGTAGAAAGGGAATTGTATTCAATTATGTCTTTTGCTTTTTTAATCCCCTCTTTAATTGCCTCTTCTGTCTGGGAAGAAATCCACACTCTCTTAGCGGGCTTGGTAGAACCGCTATGTTCATATACAAGTCTATAAATATACTCACCTTCACGCCCACTATCAGTACATGCATATATTAAATCAATATCTTCTCTTGTCATTAATGTCTTTATGGTTTTAAACTGTCTTTTGACACCCTCATCATCAATAACTACATACTTGTACTTTTCAGGTATTATAGGAAGGTGCTCAATTCTCCACTGTTTGTAAATAGGGTCATATGCATCTGGAAAGGCCATTGTAATAAGATGCCCAAAACACCAGGTCACTACAGATTTTTCNGACTCTGCAAAACCTCTTTTTCTATCCTGTGCNGTTATCTTTATTCCCAGCACTTCTGCAAAACTTGATGCCACCGAAGGTTTTTCCGTTATATACAGGTTTTTACCCAAAACTTCCTCCTTGTTTGTTATCTTTTCTTTCATTCATTTTACAACATCTTATTTGGAAAGACAAGGCGGAAGCATTGGGTGGCGCCACTTCTTGTTATACAGTGATAAGACGGCCCTTTGTATTTATTCCTCCTACACCGGCACTCCCTGATATAATTATACTTGATACTTCTTCGGGAGTTACATAATATCTTCTGTCTGTAAGTGCCACTTTTTCTGATAATATTGCTGGATCTAGTGCNTTAATATTTATTCTGCCAGGTGAACTTGCAAAATTTGCTCCTGCATCCATTATAGCTTCAAAATAAGATTGACAGGCTCCTGCAAATATACATAATTTGTCAGGGTCTTTTTGATACCGTCTTGCTTCTTTTACGCTTTGAACATAATACTTTGAATTTCTATAATTTTCTATGTTGCTTAAATTACTTTTTCCCTTTTTTATGCCGTCATGTCCTGTTACCACAAGTATATCCGGTCTTATCCTGGATAAAATCTGCCTTACTACACTTGGCTGATTTCTCTCTGCAACAACATATCCCTTACTCTTTATGCCAGCTTCCCTATACAACTTAGTACACATATTTAAAAACCTGCTGCTTGAATCAATATGCAAAATTGTCCCTGGTATTTTTCTTAGGCGGTATATTCCTAATATCCTGTTTAAATAGAACTTCCTGGAGGCATTTTTTTTTGCTCTCATAAATTCCATTTTAAAATTCAATTCAACATTTCGGACATCTTCTTTTAATAAGTCTTCCTCATAGGCATCTGCTTCTATTCTGTAAAACACACCTTTTAAAACATACTCTAGTTTTTGTGATTTTCCCTCCCTTATTCCAGTTATGGTAAAGTATATATCTTCTCCATAAGATTTTCTCACTACTATATCTCCAATATTAAATTTAGCCATAATTACCTCTCCAAAATAAATTTACATATTGCATAATATGCAAATAAATAATTAAATGAGAAAGTATTATGACAACTTTTATTTTTCACACTTTAAAAAGATGTTTACACTATGAACAATTGGGTATAAACATTATGAATGAATAGAATTTTTACTATTTTGAAAGGAGCTGTCAAGATGAAGTCTAAAGTGGCATTTTTTAGATGTGAAGTTTGTGGAAATCTTGTAGAACTTATAACTAATGGTGGAGGAGAACTTGTATGCTGTGGTAAGCCAATGGTAAAACTTGATCCAAATACCTTTGATGCTTCAACTGAAAAACATGTTCCTGTTGCTGAAAGAAAAGATGGAAAAATTGTTGTTACAGTTGGCTCAGTAGAACATCCAATGACAAAAGAACATTATATAGAATGGATTGCTGTTGTGTCAGATAATGGAATTGAAAGAATTGAACTTTCACCTGAAGATGAACCAAAAGCTACTTTTTGTAACAAAGATAATGTAGATGTTTATGCTTACTGCAACCTTCACGGACTTTGGAAATCCAGTTTACAGTAATATTATAAAAAGCTCTATCTTTTCTAAGATAGAGCTTTTTATAGTATTTGAACTTAACCTCTTGATTGGTCCCATGTCTAGTTTAATTTCCCTTAACTAAATATATTTCTGGAACTGGAGGCGTATCCATACCATGCCCTAAATAAAATCCTGGGTGTGGCGGTTGATTGTAGGCTACATTTTGCCACGCAATACTTAGTCTATAAATTGGATCATGCATAAGTGTATATATCCTTCTGTCTGTAAGATGAGTGGTTGTATATATTCTAAGAGCATTGTCATTGTTTGTTCTAAATATCACTTCTTCTCTCCAATCACCTAATATATCAGCACTTAAACCTGGTGTTGATTTTGTTCCGTTATTAGAGGAACATCCCACTGCAGTAAATATATTATTAGTTCTATTACTATTCCAATCCCATTTATCTATTCTGTTGCTGTCTAATAGCTCTCTTAAAAGGTCTCCATCCCACCATATTGCAAAGTTTGTAGATGACGGAGTGGCAGTGGTAATTCTTTGTCCCCTTGAGTTATAGAGCCCTCCTGATGTACTACTCCAAAACTGGTAACCAATATGTCGTGGGTCAATATTTGCCGCAAGTCCCCTTCCAGTATCACCTGTACCTATTGAGAATATCAACTGTCCCGTACGGGCATCCCGGACAGTAGCAGCATATTGAGGTGGATTTTCGTGAATCTGGTAATACTCCAATCCTGGTCTGTCAGGTATCAAATCAGATAGATGACCTGCATCCCCGTGTCCCCATCTTGTTGTATAAAGTCCTCTTCCATCATGGTCTACTGCCATTGCACCATAAATAATCTCATCACAGCCATCCCCATCAACATCACCTACGCTAAGATTGTGATTTCCCTGTCCGATATAGCCGCTTCCTGCTGTGTTACTGTCAAATGTCCAAACATGGGTAAGTCTGCCATCACGCCAGTTAAAGGCTGTTAAAACAGTTCTGGTATAATAACCACGACACATTACAATACTTGGTCTTTCACCATCAAGATATGCAACTGTTGCAAGGAAACGGTCACACCTATTTCCGTAGTTATCACCCCAGTCTGTAACCCTTCCTCTTGGAGGTATATAATTGATGGTTTCAAGAGCTGCACCTGTAAGACCATCAAAAACAGTTAAGTATTCAGGGCCGTCTAAAACAAATCCTTCTCCGTTGCGATAATCTGCATTAGGATTCCCTATTACACCACCTCTTCCATCCCTTGTGCCATCAGCTGTTTTCATTACAACTTCAGCTCTTCCATCNCCATCAAAATCGTACACAAGAAATTGGGTGTAGTGAGCACCAGCACGGATATTTCTGCCCAAATCTATTCTCCAAAGCTGTGTGCCATTAAGTTTATATGCATCAATTATAACATTTCCTGTATGACCTGCTTGTGAGTTATCCTTTGCATTTGATGGTTCCCATTTCAAAACCAGCTCATATTCACCATCACCATCAAGATCCCCCACACTTATGTCATTAGGACTATATGTATAGGAAGAACCCCCCACACTTCCACCTGAAGGTCGATTTAATGGAATTTCTAAATAGTTTTGATTCCATACGCTTACAGTTTTTGATTTTTCCATTTCCCTGCCGTCTATAATTGGACAAATGTAATATTTCGAATTGCTGCCACCAGAATTATCTAAATAGTTGGTGCTTAATGTAATTGGAGTAGAGTTTATTTTTGTACCGTCTCTGTATATGTTAAATGCAATGTTTTGTGGATCAGTACCAAATAAGCGCCAGCTTACAAATACACCATTGTCTGTTTTTACTGCAACCAGTCCACGATCTAAGTATTCCATTTGCCTTCCTGAACCTGGTTCAGGTGTTGGAGGCGGAGGTGGAGGAGATGGTAATGCTATGTTTCCAGTTGCTGTAGCCAGATAAATAAGTGAAGTAGTTGTACCATCATTTGAGTTTATTCCTAAATTCACTTTTTCTCCAGCAGATACTTTTTTATAATAAACTGTCATAGTTCTTTCCACAGTATCTGACTCTCTAACCTTTATAGTAAGGCTGCTTTTTTCATATTCTGATAACCAATAAGGTTTAACTAAAACTCTATCAGAATGAGCTATAAAAACATAACCATCTGTCTCAACTTCAAAGGAAGCATAATTATTTAAAGATGTGTTGGACCTTGAATTCATAGCTGGTTGAATCCAATCTGCACCCACCAGTTCTTGAGGCACATAAGATATTGTGTATTCTCTATCACCAAATGCTTGTTGTCCAACACTTAAATTATTCATTATTCTCCAATTGTTTTTATTTTCTGTTTCATATACATTTAAATTTTTTATTGACTGTCTGTCAGGATGAGGGTCTGAATTTTCTTCTACTGGAAATTTGTCTATCATTTCCAAAAGATAACGTCCCATAAAGACTGCATCCGCTGAATTAACTTTTCCATCACCATTTACATCTGCTTTTTTTAGCCCGTCTTGTATAGGAAAGCTGTCTATCACTTCTAAAATATATCTGTTTAGTATAGAATAATCTATAGTGTTAATTTTTCCATCACCATTTAAATCACCATATTTATTTTGAGAGGTGCTGTTAACTGTTCCATTACCTTCGCCTGGAGGGGTAGGAATGTTTTCGTTGTAACCAAAACCCTCTAGAGCAAGAGTAGGTCTGCCATCACTGTTCCATGCACCTTTTCTGTACCCAGCATTATAATTAGGATATGCCTGAGGTTCCCAATAAAACACTCCTAGCCCACCAATAGATTGTGTTTTATTAACTATATCAGAAATAAAGTTTTTTGCTGCAACTTCCTGAGTATAGTCCATGCCTACTTCACATATCATTACATCCTTGCCATATCTAGACTTCATATCACGCATGTTGGAAAGACATTGATTATTAAGTGTCTGCCAATCCCTTTCTGTAGGATATAAAGACATGCCAATTATATCAAATTTGGCCCCATTATTAGTCAAACCATCAAACATCCACCTATACAAATTATTGTCGTACCCGTTAGATAAATGTACAATTACTTTAGAGTTTTGGCTTACGGCTTTGACTGCATCGTGGCCGCAATTAACAAGCCATGCAAAATTCCTCATATTCTCGGATGCTTTTCCATCTTCCCAAAGCATACCATTGTTGGTCTCATTGCCAACTTGTACCCATTCAGGATAAATGCCTTCCTTTGCCAAATCACTCATAACATCGTATGTATAATCATATGTCTGTTTCATTAATTGCTCAAAATTTAAGCGACTCCATGCAGATGGCTTATATTGTTTCCCTGGATCTGCCCACGAATCGCTGTAATGAAAATTAAAACATATTTGAAAACCCATGTCTTTTGCACGCTTAGCTAAAGCTATGGATCTCTCTTTGTTTAAATAGCCATTGGCATAATCATTTGTAGGATTAACCCATGTTCTGATTCTTACAGAGTTAATATTGTAGTCATTTTTTAAGATATCCAATACATCTCTTTTATTGCCGTTTTTGTCATACCATACATAGCCCTGTTCCTCCATTCCAGGTACCCAACTTATATCAGCTCCTTTTGCAAAAGAAGCTGCATCAACGGGTGCAGGAGTAAAGTAGCTTGTCACTCCAATTAACAAAGCCATACATAAAATCATTGCCAACCATTGCGAAAAGCCTTTTTTTAACATACATTACCCTCCCAAAATAAAATTTATATTAAAAATCTATAAATATCATCTAAAAAATTGCAGGACATAACATTGTTATATGGATAAATTTTTCAAAAATTATAAAACATAGCATGTTTTTAATAACGGATACTGCCTGGATATCGTAGAACTTAGCATATTCAGATACTATCACAAAATTGTAGGACATAGTAATTATGTATAAATAGAATTTTAAATTTATAACATAGCCAATATTTAAATGTAAGATAATTATACCATATTTCTATGTCAACTGCATTAGTATGACAAAAATTTCTTTTATTTTATCATTAATACCTCCCTTGCAGAAGCTCCATCAGTATTTATAATGTTAAGGCTCTTCTTACGAGTATCTTAAAAACAAAAAATAGCCGCAAATATGCTGAATGTTCCAAAAAGCAGAGTAATGCTTTGATTGCTAAAGCACTTGACCTTATTTTAAATCCTTATAAATACAATAAAACAACCTCTTACTGACCGATATTACCATAATAACCGACAAAGAGATTCAAAAGCATATTGTCTCAAGCACTGGCGGTGCTGTGGCCGGCGGCCTTCTGTTGGGACCTGTCGGTGCCATGATCGGCGGTCGTGCAAAGACACGAACATCGATCAATATACGGACTTATTTGATCTTCAGCTATGAAAAGGACGATTCGGTCAGTTACATTGCTTTCGAGGCTACAGATTCACCCTTTAGGGCAAGTAAATTTGTCAAAGAATTTAAAGATGAAGGAGGAACGGAAAAAAAGATAGAGTTATAAATTTTGATAATAGCTGAAACCATTTTTGTTAATGTTTATATAAAAAATTCCTCCTTAGCTTTTATGATTTTATTAACACCACCCTTGCAGGGGCACCGTCAGCATTTAGGATATTTAAGGGAAGAGCATACATCATATAGTCTCCCTCTTCTATTTCTTTAAGTCTCAAACCTTCTATAATAATTGCCCCGCTTCCAATTACAGCATTATGGGTGGGATGCCCTTCCTGATCTCTTTCTATGCCTAGTGCATCAATTCCCACACCTTTTACATTTAAACCTGCCAGGTATTCTGCACCGCTTTTTTCAAGAAAAACAAATCCGTCTCCAAAATTATCAGTATAAGAATTGTCTGTTTTTAAAAGGACAAAGCTGCCTTTTTCAATTTCCTTTTTTCTAAGATCAGACTCTGTAATCTTTTCTAGTCCTGTCATGTCTAGCACCCTGCATTTTGTTATAAGCCTTTGGATATCTATACTTTCTATAGCAGTACCATTTTTAAAAACATGCAAAGGTGCGTCTATATGAGTGCCGGTATGAAGATTCATAGTTATTTCCGATTCATTAATACCATCCTCTTCAAAATTTCTAACCCTTTTTACAGACGGCCTTTTGGATTCACGGTTTTTATAAACCGTCATATTTTCATGTATTGCCATAGAGACGTCAAAAATCTTCATGAAATCTCCTCCCTTTGTTTAAAATCCTTCTTTTATTTCTAAAGATTTTTAAAAAGTTTTTTATTTTAAATACTTTTTTAAATACTTTATTCTAAACCCTTTAGTTTTAATTTTTTTATTCCAACAAAGATCTCTTTTTGTTAAATAAAAGTGTCCCACCACATTCTGCCATCCCTTTCTAAAAGCTCTGCAGCTTCCTCAGGACCTTTAGAACCTGCCGCATAGTTTGGAAAGTTAGGCTCTGTACCCTCAAAGGATTCACTAATGCTCTTTTCAAATTTCCAGGAATATTCTAATTCATCCCATCTGGTGAAAATAGAGGAATTGTTTCTTATTGCCTCTAGTATAATTTGCTCATAGGCTTCTGGTGAATTATAATCTACCCTGCAAGAATGGCAGTAATCTACTTTTACAGGCTCTATCAAATTAATTCCCGGACTTTTTGCATTTATCTGAAAAAACACACCTTCCTCTGGCTGAATTTTTATTACCAGAAGATTAGGTTCTCCATTGTTTAAATTTTTATAAAAATTTATTCCAGGTAACTTTTTAAATTGAACAATTATTTGGGTCATTTTGCTGTCAAGCCTTTTGCCTGTCTTAATATAAAATGGCACTCCTGCCCACCTGAAATTGTCCACATTTATTTTAAGAGCTATAAATGTATCTGTATTTGAATTCTCAGAAACCCTATCCTCTTCCCTGTAGGCTGGCACTTTCACACCATTTATAAATCCTTTGCCGTATTGTCCTTTAACAATACTCTCTTGNATATTTTNTTTGTTAAATAATCTCAAAGATTTTAACACCTTAACTTTTTCATTTCTTATGGATTCTGGTTCTAAATCTACAGGAGGCTCCATAGCTATAAGTGCAAGCATTTGAAGAATGTGATTTTGAAGCATATCCTTAACAATGCCTGTACTATCATAATATCCGCCCCTGCTTTCCACTCCTATAGTTTCAGTTGATATAATCTGAATATTGTCAATATAATGATGGCTCCACAAAGGCTCAAAAATAGAGTTTCCAAATCTTATAGAAAGAATATTTTGTATCATTTCTTTTCCAAGATAGTGGTCCACTCTAAATATCTTTTTTTCTGGTATTATTTTTGTTATAGCCTCATTTAGCTTTCGTGCACTTTCAAGACTAGAACCAAAAGGTTTTTCAATCATAATTCTTTGAAAGCCTTTACCCTGTTCAATAAGATTGTATTTTTTTAGCCTTTTAATGATAATTTCAAAAAACTCTGGTGCTACTGCCAGATAAAAAATCCTGTTATCATAGTTTTCTAAAGTTTCAGATAAAATATTATATCCTATGGATTCATCTGCAAAATCAAATTTACAGTACTTAATTTTTTCACTAAATGTATCCCTGTCATCTTTTTTTATTTCATGNCTTGAATAAACTTTTATAAACTCTAAAAGTTCATTTTTAAAGTCATTAACATCTTTGTTTCTTCTTCCCACCAAAACAATAGAAATTTTGTCTGAAATTCTTTTTTCTTTTATAAGGGAAAAAAGTGCTGGAATAAGTTTTCTTTTTGTTAAATCACCTGTCCCACCAAATATAACAAAAGCCAATTGCTGATTGTATTGAAGCTTGCTTTTCATGTCAATCCCCCATTATTTTTTTAGTTACTGAATGTCCTCCAAATTCATTTCTCAAACCTGCAACAATTTTGTTGGAAAAAGAATCTTCCGTTTCAGAAGCAAATCTTGTGAATTGGGAAAGAGCTGTTATAGGTGCAGGCACTCCAAGATCTAACGCCTCATGTAAAGCCCATATAGTCTCCCCTGAGGATTTAATTTTTCCTTTAATGGAGTCTAAAGAAGGTTCTTTTAAAAGAAGTTGATGTGTCAATTCCATTAGCCAGCTTCTTATAACAGANCCATGATTCCAAACTCTTGATATATCCACCAGATTAAGTTCAAAAGGTGATTTTTTTAAAATTTCAAAACCTTCTCCAATTGCCTGCATCATGCCATATTCAATTGCATTGTGAATCATTTTTACATAATGACCAGAACCTGTTTTGCCAGTGTGAATATACCCGTTTTTAATAGAAATGTCTTTTATTAAAGGCTCTATAATTTCAAAGATTTCTTTTTTTGCACCAACCATAGCACATATCCCGTTTCTAGCTCCCTCTAGTCCGCCGCTTGTGCCTATATCCACATAATTTATCTCTTTTTTTTGCAACAGTTCAACCCTTCTTAAAGTGTCTTTGTAATGGGAGTTACCGCCGTCTATGACGATGTCCCCTTTATTTAAAAGGTCATAAAGGCAGTTTATCGTGTCTTCAACAGCATCTCCGGCTGGAACCATAATCCATATGATTTTTCTTTCTGGGAGCAGGCTAACAAGCTGTTTTAAGTCTAAAGCTCCTTCTATTCCCTGTTCTTTAATTTTTCTAACTAAATCAGAACTCTTGTCATATACANCCACTTGATGCCCTTTATCTTTCAAATTTAAAGCAAGATTATATCCCATTTTTCCTATGCCAACCAAACCAATTTTCATTAAATTAGGCACCTCCTTTTACAAATTTAATTACCCATTAAATTTGTAAATAAACATTTGAATATTTTTAAACTTTAACTATTTTTTAATTAATTGGGCGTATAAACAACTTNCATAGAATACCAAAACTAATAACAAACTAACAGAAATACAATTCTTTCCTCTAATCCATTATGGTAAACAAAAATCAATTTTCTTCTGTCAAAAGCAGGCTTTGCTTTATGAATAATACGATGGTGATTAGGACAAATAATAAGCTGATTTTCAGCATTGTTATTAAGAGATTCAACAAAAGGGTCTATATGGTGGGATTCTACAATATTGACTCCATATTTTGCACTGATATTCCCTCCGCATATCTGACAGTGATAATTATAAAGAAGTTTCATTATTCCTTACCATCTTAATTAAATCCTCTACTCTTTCTTTAATTACATCCCTTGTCCTCCTGTAATCTTCAACCGTTCCCCCTGACGGGTCACTAATCCCCCAATCTTCTTTGTATCTGCACGGCACATGAGGACATTTTACATTACAGCCCATGGTTATTAATATATCCACTTCCGCCGGAATATCACTTAATAATTTTGGATAATGGCCGCTCATGTCCACCTCTGCTTCTTCCATTACCTTAATTGCCAAAGGTTTCACTTCAGGATAACTTTCCGTACCTGCTGAATACGCCTCAAATACTTCACTTCCTAATTTTTTTGCCCATCCTTCTGCCATTTGGGAACGGCAAGAATTATGAACACATACAAATGCAACCTTCTTTTTCATACGTTTTATGTTTCCCTCCCTATATTAACTACTAATTGAAGCAAATTCTTGACCATGAAATACTTTTATATTGAATGTACACTAAATATAATGCTACATAAATATCAAAAGGTTCCCCATCCATCATTTCTAATATAGCATCTTCAATCATTTTGTCTAATCCTAATTCTGGATTCTCTTTATACACCTCATAAATACCCCAAGGTATAATTTTTGTCCAATCCGTAAGAAGATGGGCAGGAGTCCAAGGCTCCGTTTCGACTCTATACCCGTCTCTGCCCTGCAAATATTTAATTATTTCGTTTTTTTCAATAGCTTTCAACAATAATTCCTTTTCCTTTCTCACCATTTCACTCACTCCAATCAAAAAAATCGCCTGTCC
>JGI24707J26582_10003366_pt1 | contig 11530 bp, 10 predicted proteins | sample BioPla1DNA1_FD_26582 | JGI IMG/M metagenome (IMG submission 26582) | reverse complement strand
GTAAAACAAATAAAGGCAATAAGAATTAGGAAATATACAAAAAGACAGATATAGAATTGTGGAGGTTTTTGTGGCAACAAGAAAAAAGAATAAACTGAAGATAATTCCCCTTGGGGGAATGGAAGAGATCGGAAAGAACATGACCGTTTTCGAATATGGAGAAAGCATCATAGTGGTGGATAGCGGCCTGGCCTTTCCGGAAGATGAGATGCTGGGTGTTGACCTGGTTATTCCTGATATTACCTATCTGGAAAAGAATGCAGAAAAAGTGCGGGGCATCGTATTGACCCATGGGCATGAAGATCATATCGGAGCCCTTCCCTATGTGTTAAAGCGGCTTGAGGTACCGGTCTATGGAACCGAACTGACCCTGGCTCTTCTGGAGAACAAGCTCATTGAGCATCAATTAAGCGACAGGGCGGAGCTTAAGATCGTCAAGCAGGGGCAAACCATTCAACTGGGGCCTTTCAAGGTGGAGTTCATAAGATCCACCCACAGCATTGCTGATGCGGTTGCTCTGGCTATCAATACACCTGTTGGGACGGTTCTCCATACTGGTGATTTCAAGATTGATCAGACTCCTATTGAGGGAGANCCCATGGATCTGGCCAGAATTGCTGAACTGGGGAAAAAGGGCATACTGCTTTTAATGTCGGACAGTACCAATGTGGAAAGGCCCGGTTACACCATGTCCGAGCGAGTAGTAGGGGATACCTTTGACAATATTTTCAGGGGAGCAAAATCCAGGATTATTGTGGCATCCTTCGCATCCAACATCCACCGCATCCAGCAGGTGCTGAACTCTGCTGTTAAATATGGAAGGAAGGTTGCTTTGTGCGGCCGCAGCATGATAAATGTGGCCACTGCAGCCATCAGGCTTGGATACCTGTCCTTTCCTGAAGACACTTTGATCGACATCGACCGCATTAAGCGGTTTAAGCCGGAGGAGCTGGTGATCATTACTACTGGAAGCCAGGGTGAACCCATGTCCGCCCTGTCCCGCATAGCCAGTTCCACCCATAAGAAGGTAGAAATCAATGAGGGGGATCTGGTCATCATATCAGCCAGTCCCATCCCCGGAAATGAGAAGATGATCTACAATGTGATCAATGAATTGTTCAAAAAGGGTGCAGAGGTTATCTACGACGACCTTATCGACATCCATGTTTCGGGCCATGCCAAGCAGGAGGAGCTCAAGCTTATGCACAGGCTTACCAAGCCCAAGTTCTTCATTCCCATCCATGGTGAATACAGGCACCTGAAGATGCATGCCAAACTGGCAGAATCCATGGGGATGCCTGAGAAGAATATATTTACCATGCAGAATGGAAAGGTGCTGGAGCTGACATCAAGAACCGCTAAAATAACGGGCTCGGTTCAATCAGGCAGCGTTCTGGTTGATGGTCTTGGTGTGGGAGATGTGGGGGAGATAGTTCTTCGCGACAGGAGGATTCTTTCTGAGGATGGGCTGATCATAGTTGTGGCAGCCATAGACTCCGATGGCAACCAAATGGCCGATCTGGAGATAATTTCAAGGGGTTTTGTTTACGTCAGGGAATCTGAGGAACTGATCGAAGAGGTTAAGGTTCTGGCTAAGGATGCACTGGTTAAATCTGTGAACAGGAGAGGCAACAACTGGACATCCATGCGAAATNCCATCAAGGATGAATTGAANTCTTTCCTGTATAAAAAGACCAAGAGAAGACCCATGATCATCCCCATCATTGTAGAGGTACAGCCCCAGGTGAACAACAGACTGGTGGGCGTCAGATCGCCTGAGCTGCCCATGTAGGCCTTGTTTACGCATTTGGCAGGCAGGTTCTTTAGAACCTGCCTTTTCTATTTGAGATCAACAAGAGGCTGCCTTGCAATCTGCTTGAGACAGCCTCCTATTACATCTGTTTGGTTGATAATACGTGCCTGAGTAAAAAGCATCGATTATCTGAGGTTTCTGAACCTCACATTCTTCTTTTTTCTTGAAGAGGCAGAAGAATAATAGCGTCTTCTTCTGTTGGATCTTCGCGAAACGGCCTTGAAGACCAGCCTTAAAACTATCAGGACAATGATGAGTCCACCAGCTATCTTCAAGCCCAGGGTAAATCGTTTGTCATTTACAATCTCCATATACTTGTCGCGAATCTGTGCAATAGTGGTTTTTTCAATGGAATTATTGGCTATTATACTGACCGAACCTATGGATTTACCTTTATAAAAATATTCCAGGCTGCCTAAGACCTGCCCCTTCTCGATGGGAGCCTTAAAGGGTTCATTCAGCTTTTTCACCAGGGTAAGATTCTGATTCAGCTTTTCGGTGTTAAGGGGTAGGATATGCCGTATGCTTCCCTGGGAGATCAACTCAACTTTTTTGGCGTCAACGGCGTCTGCAACCTCTGACCTGCCTATATATTCGCCGTCTTTAACCACATCCTGTACGCTGTAATTGGCAAAACCATACTCCAAAAGCTTTTGGGATTCCTCAAACACTATATTCGGATTCTGGATATCAGACCCCAGGACAACGCTGATCAGTTCCATTCCGTCGGGATTGACGGCTGAAGCCACCAGGCAGCGTCCGGCTGGGTCGGTGTAGCCTGTCTTGATGCCCGTTACCTTGGAATAGTACTTAGAGCGGGATGTGAGCAGCCTGTTGGTGTAGGTCAGGTAACTGGCGTTCCAATCCTGACCCTTCCTGAAATTCGTATCGGGCATGGTGATTTCGGTTTTTGCCACAATCTCGCGAAAAGCATCATATTTCATAGCCTCGCGACCCAATATGGCCAGATCCCTGGCAGTGGAGACATGATCCGGGTCTTCCAAACCACATGGATTGGTGAAATGACTTCCTGTAAGTCCGAGTTCTTCAGCCTTTTGGTTCATCAACCTCACAAAACCTGCAATAGTTCCGTCAGGTGAGACATTTTCCGCAATGATATATCCTACCTCATTAGCTGAGGTAACCAGCATCAGCTCAAGCAGATTCTCCAGTTTTATGATTTCGCCAGGCTTTATCCCTGCTGTAACATAGTTATAAATGTCGACGCTGTCAATGGCTCTTTGTGACGCAGTCATCTCTGTGTCAAGGGAAGCACGCTCCAGGGCGATTATTGAAGTAAGTATTTTGGTGGTGCTGGCTGGAGATCTTTCCTGAGTGGCATTTTTCTCGCAAAGTACTTCTCCCGATTCCATGTCAATCAGGATAAAGGCCTCTGCATTAATATCCGGCACTTCATCCGCAAAGGCGGGAAATCCAAATTGAAAAAAGACTAAAAAAACAAGAAGAAAGTATGCTGCTGACAACTTTTTCAAAATGTATCACTCCTGTGCCATCCCATAAGGCATGGCNTCTTTCGCATTTAGTTGTTTTTTCTGTAGGAAAAATGAGATCCCTTACCTTTATTATAGGTTAGGTTGAGTACATACTCAAGGCATAAAGGGGAGAAGTCAAGATTTTCCTTGAGTTAATGGAATGATTAATATATAATGGAATAAACAGGATAAGAAACCTGGAACAGTAATATAACCGGACGGGGATACTATGCGTATTCGGATCGGAAAGCTGGAACTGAAAATACCCTGGGAGTATCTTGTGGCACTCTTTCTGGTTTTGTTGGCTCTCACCATCATGATTGTATGGAAAGTGGGGCATGAGCAGAGTGAAACCATACGGGTTTTGACCACCCAAACCCCTCTGGTTTCCGAAAGACCTGACCAGGATGCTGTGCCCTACGATGACAGTTTCTATGATGTTCCTGATGAAGATGATGTGGAAAGCAAGCCCGGCTTTGAGCCGCCGGGGACTTTAAAGGTAAATATCAATAAAGCCGGCATGGATGAGCTTATCTCCCTGCCATATATAGGAGAGGTCAAAGCCAGAGCCATCATTGCATACAGGGACGAGCACGGACNCTTCAAAACCCCAGAGGATCTTTTGAACGTGAAGGGGATTGGACCCAAGACCCTGGAGCGAATCAAGGACTTTATCGTTTTCGAATAAGACATAGACTGCTTTTTTCTCATTCTCACAGGATGTTTCGGTGCCTTATCGCANTGACATATATGGATGTCACTGCGGAGCGCGGCAATCTCGTTATAGTCGCCGTGCTATTCTCTTGGCGATGAAGTTGAGTACCGCAATGATTAACATCAATATGGCGGCTGTGGCATAAGCACCCGTGAAATCACCCTCCTCCAGTGCCGCCACATAGAGGTGTACAGAAAGGGTTCGGATACTGGAAGTCAAAAAACGTCCCAACCGAGGGATCTTGGGTACTGAGCCTGCAGTGAATACCACGGCCGCCGTTTCGCCAATCACCCTTCCCATGCTGAGGATGACGGCTGTAAGAATACCGGGAATGGCACAGGGNAGAACAACNCTGCAGATAGTATAGAGCCTTGGGGCTCCAAGGGCCAGGCTGGCCTCGCGATAACCGGGATCCACTGATTTCAGCGCCTCCTCAGTGGTTCTGACCACCAGAGGTAAGACCATTATGCTGAGCGTCAGTGCACCGGAGAGAACTGAGAACCCAAGTCCGAGTTTGTTCTTAAAAAAGATAAAGCCGAAAAGGCCATAGATGATGGAAGGAATTCCGGAAAGGCTTTCTGTGGTAATTCTGATGGCTCTTACCAGCAAGCCCTGTTTTGCATATTCGGTCAGATAGATGGCTGCGCAGATACCTATGGGAACTGCTATAACCAGGGTGGAAAAAATCAGGACCAGAGTTCCGACTATCATGGGAAGTATACCTGTGCTTCCCTTGTAAAGATTGTACTCACTTGTTAAAAACTCCGGATTGATGCCGGGAAGTCCTTTGGATATCACCGAGATCAGCATCCAGATCAAAAAAACAGCGCCGATCAGAGAAAACGTCCATATTAAAATGGTTAAAACCAGATCTTTCACTCTTCTTTTTCTGTTCATTTATTGACCTGCTTTCCTTCAGCCGATCTTTGAACCACCGCATTAAGAACAAGGTTGAGAACAATTATTAAAAGAAAAAGCACCGCACCGATACCAAAAAGTGCAGACTGATGGAAAGGGCCTGCGTATGACATATCCTTTGCGATTGTGGCGGTCATGGGGCTCACCGTATCCAGAAGAGAACGAGGGATGCGTGAGATATTGCCGCACACCATGATAACAGCCATGGTTTCGCCGACAGCCCGTCCCATTCCAAGCACCACCGAGGCCATGATTCCCGATTTTGCCGCAGGGATGGTCACCTTGAAAATGGTTTCCACCCTTGAAGCGCCCAGGGCCAGGGATCCCTCCCTGTACTCTTTGGGGACGGCTCGAAGGGATGTTTCAGATATGCTCACAATAGTTGGCAGGATCATGACAGACAGAATAACTATCATGGCCAAAAGGCTGTTGCCGGTCGGACTTCCCAGACGAACTCTAATAAAGGGTACGATGACCGTCAATCCAAAGAATCCGTAAACAACCGATGGAATGCCCGCCATAAGCTCCATGCAACCTCTCAGGAAAGCTGCCAACCTTTTCGGCGCCAGTTCGGAAAGCAGAATGGCTGTAAACAGACCCACAGGAACGCCTGTGACCATGGCGCCAACCATTCCCAACAGGGAGGCCACGATCATGGGGAAAATACCNAATTGGGGAGATTCAGCAGAGGGTTTCCATTGGGATCCAAAAATAAACCTGGAGACACCTATTTTTATAATTGGAGGCAGTCCCGCTGCAAAGATGTAGACCGTGATCAGAACGACTGATATGATGCTGACCCAGGCGCTTACCGCAAAAACAATCTCCATAGTTTTNTCAAAGCTCGGAATTTTCGGATTTGCTCTTGTGTTTTGCATTCTTTTAGTCATCAGTTCCCCCAACCTTTTCCCGGCTGCATTTCACCTGTTTCTTTCAACAGGTATTGCCTCCCGCCCAATAACGGCTTTTCCTTCTTCTGAAAACATAAAATCTATGAATTCCTGCTCGATAGCATCAGGGTCTCCTTTTGTTACGATCATCAGCGGGCGCCTTATTTCATAGCTGCCGTTCAGAACATTTTCAGAAGATGGCACTTTACCATCGATACGAAGGGCTTTAACCCCCTTCCTTACGTAGTTCAAAGATATATAGCCCACAGCATGGGGGTTCTGTGCCACAGCTAAAAGTGTTTCCCCTGTTTTTGCAGCTTCCTGATCGGCCTTAACCTCATCCCGTATCCCGAAGAGGCTATCAAAAGCCTCCCTTGTACCAGAGGCCGGGTCACGGGTGATAACCACAATCTCCGAGTCCGGGCCACCAACCTCGGACCAGTTTGTGATCTCCTTTTTATAGATCCGTGCAACCTGTTCACTGGTCAGGTCCTGGACACTATTCGAGGGATGGACAATGACCGCAATTGCATCCCAGGCAACATGAACAGCCTGGAGTCCCTGATTGAGTTCCTCCTCCATTACTACTCTGGAGACGGCACCAATATTTGCAGTTCCGGCAATAACAGCTCTTATGCCTGCACTTGACCCATTGCCCGTATACTCCACTGTAATATTGGTATGAGTGGCCATATAGGTATCTGCCATTTCCTGCATCATTTTCTGCATAGAGGTAGATCCCTCGCAAGTCAGCATGGCTGATGAAGGCTCTCTGCATCCGGGAAATGTGAGAGCAACAATCAATAATATCAGTACGATGATGTAATTGCAGTGTTGGTTCATTACACACGCTCCGTTTCCGGTCAGGAACAAAACAGCAAATACTCAGGTCAGACAAAAGATCATAAGTTTCGCCCATGCTGCCCACTGCCTATAAGTTACAATGCATCGAAATCAAATATGACAATTTTTTAATACGCCTTGAGATTCCTAAATTCAACGTATAAGATTTTTGCTGATTATTTCGTCCCAAAACGTATCCGTTGACAGCGTAATAGGCCTATGGTATGATGAAAATTAATTGTAAAAGGCTTTGAAAGGGACAAGTCGAGCCATACGAACACCAATAAGAGAGGGACAGCCGCAGGCTGAAAGCTGTTCCGGTAGATTCAGGTTTTGATACCACCCTGGAGCCCGGGGGCTGAAAAGGTTGCAGTAAGCTCTTGCGTTGATTACGTTATAATCATTGAGGGGCAGACCATAGCATTTGCTTTGTTCTGCAACCAGGGTGGAACCGTGTGGGCTTGAAGCTCTCATCCTTGGATGGATGGGTGCTTTTTTATTTGTAGAATTATAGATTTGCTTTATAAATGAAAGGGATGAGCATTATGATCCAAATAACATTGAAGGACGGAAACAGGATCCAGGTTGAAAGCGGAAAAACCATACTGGATATCGCAAGGGGTATAAGCGAGGGGCTTGCAAGAGTAGCCGTGGCCGGCGAAGTCAACGGTGTGGTGAAGGATCTTTTCACGCCTGTTACAGAGGATTGCAATCTGAACATACTGACCTTTGACAGCGAGGGAGGCAGGCATACCTATTGGCATACAGCTTCCCACATCATGGCTCAGGCCGTCAAGCGCCTTTACCCCGGTGTCAAACTGGCAATAGGACCGGCTATCGATAGCGGCTTTTATTACGACTTTGATTCCGAGAAGCCCTTTACGCCTGAAGACATGCAGGCCATCGAAGAAGAAATGAGAAGGATTATCAAGGAGGATCTCGGTGTTGAGCGTTTTACTCTCCCAAGGGATGAGGCCCTCGAGCTCGTGAAGGATGAGCCCTACAAGGTGGAACTGATCAATGAACTGCCGGAGGATTCTGAGATATCCTTCTATAAACAGGGTGAGTTTACCGATTTATGTGCCGGACCCCACTTGCCCTCCACGGGAAAGGTGAAGGCCTTCAAGCTTATGCAATTGGCAGGGGCTTACTGGCGCGGCAGCGAAAAGAACAAAATGCTCCAGAGGATTTATGGTACGGCTTTTCCGAAGAAGAGCCATCTGGATGAGTACCTGCACAGGCTGGAAGAGGCCAAAAAACGCGATCATCGCAAGCTGGGCAGGGAGCTCGATCTCTATGATATTTATGAAGAAGGCCCGGGCTTCCCGTTCTTCTTGCCAAAGGGCATGGTTTTGAGGAACTTTCTGGAAGATTACTGGCGCAGAGAACATGAGAAGAGGGGGTACCAGGAGATTAAAACCCCCATTATGCTGACAAAGGAGCTCTGGTATCGTTCCGGGCACTGGGATAATTACAAGGACAATATGTATAGTGTGGAGATTGACGATGCTGAGTTTGCCGTCAAGCCCATGAACTGTCCGGGCGGCATTCTGGTGTTTAAACGCAAGCTCCACTCATATAGGGATCTTCCCCAAAGAATGGGTGAGCTGGGTCTTGTACACCGGCATGAACTGTCCGGAGCCCTGCATGGCCTGATGAGGGTTCGCTGCTTCACCCAGGATGACGCTCATATCTTCATGACCCCTGACCAGATCAAGGATGAGGTTATTGGTGTTATCAAGCTCATTGACGAATTCTACAAAACTTTTGGATTCAAACACCATGTGGAGTTATCCACCCGGCCTGAAAAATCCATTGGTTCTGACGAGTTATGGGAGAAATCCACCACTGCATTGAGTGAGGCTTTACAGGATCNGGGTATAGAGTATAAGCTCAATGAGGGTGACGGTGCCTTCTACGGACCGAAGATCGACTTCCATCTGGAGGATTCAATTGGCCGTACATGGCAGTGCGGAACCATACAGCTGGATATGAACATGCCTGAACGCTTTGATTTGAACTATATAGGTCCTGATGGCGAAAAGCACAGGCCTGTCATGATCCACAGGGTGGTGTTCGGTAGTATTGAGCGGTTTATTGCCATTCTCACCGAGCATTTTGCCGGCGCTTTTCCGGTATGGCTCTCGCCAGTCCAGGCAAAGATACTCACCATTGTTGAAAAGCATATTCCCTATGCTGAGGAAGTAAAGAGAAGGCTTGAAGAAAAGGGAATTCGGGTTGAACTGGACGGCCGCAATGAAAAGATCGGCTTCAAGATCAGAGAAGCACAACTGGAGAAGGTGCCCTACATGCTTGTCCTTGGTGACAAGGAAGCCGAGGCCGGACATGTGGCAGTCAGATCCCGCAAGGAAGGGGATATGGGCTCAATGCCGCTGGATGAATTCATCGAAAAAATCCTGTCGGAGATCAATTCAAAGGCTCTGTAAATGCTATGAAGCGGGGAGGATTCCCCGCTTTTGCTTATGTAATAGCGAACCAAGCGAAGCGAAGTGAGGTAATCTTGTGGATCGCTTCGTCGGCTTAGCCTCCTCAGAAAGACGTGAAAGGTGGGGCGTCACCCCACCATGGGGGAAATACCTCATTCGATGTACCACCGGCATAAAAATGCTATAATATCTATATTCAAATGACACGGAGGGATCACATGCCTTCACCTGGAAGCTATGGAACCAGAAAGAAGTCCGGGGCACAGAGCCAACTTGCCCTGTTTAAAGAGCAACTCAAAACCGGAAACATAAAAGGTGTATACCTCTTTTCAGGGAACGAGCGTTTTCTGGTGGATTACTATGTGGATGAAATAAAAAGAATTGCCTTGAAGGATGATCATAACGGCCTTAATCTGGTGCAGTTTGAGGGAAGGATAGATGCTGACCAGCTCATTGATGCATGCGATACCTACCCCATCTTTTCAGCCCGCAAGGTGGTGCTGGTGAAAAACTCCAATCTTTTGACAGCAAGGAAGAAAACCTCTTCCAGGCAGGAGGGGGAGGGATCTGAGCCGGAAGAAGACATGGGCGAGGGAAGCGACCACTCTGCCCAGGGTGGATCCTCTGCCGGTGGTAAAGCCCAGGAAACTCTCAAGCAGTATATTCCCAACATTCCTGAAAGCACCTGCCTCGTCATGGTCGAAGACAATGTGGATAAGCGTTTGGGGCTCTACAAGGCCATTCAGAAGTATGGTCTCCATATCCATCAGGATCACCTGAAAGAAGATGATCTGACAAAATGGGTGATTAAGGGATTCAGGCAAAGCCGTAAAACCATCCATCCGGATGCAGCTCAGTATCTTGTCAGCATCAGTGATCCGGATATGTATTCCCTTAGAAATGAAATCTTTAAAGTCATAAACTATACCGGAGAGCGGGAAACAGTGACCCTTGATGATATCAGGGCAGTGGCCACAGTAACCATCAAAAGCGTTATCTTTGACCTCATGGATGCCGTTGCGGCCAGGGACAGGGCAAAGGCATTGAGCTACCTGGATGATATGCTGTCATTAAAAGAGCCGGAGCAAAAAATACTTGCCATGGTATCAAAGCAAACCGGTGAAATATTAAAACTCAGGCTATTGATGGACAGGCGTCTCCCCTCTTCCCAGATCAGCCNGTATTTTCCCGGAAAACACCCCTTCGCCTTCAGAAAGTTGACCGAACAGGCCGGGAAATCGGACAGTGCTTATCTGGCGGGATTTCTGAAAAAATGTGCCGAAGCCGATAATGCGTGGAAGACCGGAAAAATGTCGCCCCGACTTTCACTGGAGATGCTTTTTAATTATCTATAGCTCACGGGCTCAGATATTTACTTTCTCAGTCTGAAACTGTGGGAACACGTGACAAAATCTTCCGTTGTTTACAGGCATTTCGGGCGTACATACATTGGTACAGTAAATATTTGCATACAGTATGAGCATTCGGGGGTTCATATGGATGAACGCATGAAACCGGCTATAAAAATATCGGTTCGTGGTCTGAATCTGTACTACGGCTCATTCCATGCCTTAAAGAATATAAGCATGGATATTTGTCAGAAGGAGATAACCGCTCTGATTGGACCCTCTGGCTGTGGTAAGTCCACCTTCCTGAGAACCTTGAACAGGATGAACGATCTGGCAGAGAATGTCCGGATTAGCGGGAGCATAAAGCTTGATGGCTGTGAAATCCTTGGGGATATCGATGTGGTGGATCTGAGAAGGCGGGTAGGCATGGTTTTTCAAAAGCCAAACCCGTTCCCCATGTCCATATACGATAATGTAGCCTTTGGGCTCAGAGTTCAGGGAATTAAAAAAAAGTCCGTATTGGATGATATTGTTGAAGAAAGCCTGAGAGCAGCTGCCCTTTGGGATGAGGTCCATGACAGGTTGCACAAGAACGCATTGGGGATTTCCGGTGGGCAGCAGCAGCGACTCTGTATAGCCCGGGCATTGGCGACGCAACCGGAAGTGATTTTAATGGATGAGCCCACATCAGCTCTGGATCCCATATCCACAATGAGTATCGAGGAGCTCTGCAGCCAACTGAAAGAGGACTATACCATTGTCATGGTTACACATAACATGCAACAGGCAAGCCGCATTTCTGACAGGACAGCCTTCTTCCTGCTGGGTGAGCTGATTGAGTATAATGCCACCAAAAAGATCTTCAGCAGGCCTAAGGATGAGAGAACCGAGCGCTATATTGCCGGTAAGTTTGGCTGAAGCAGATTGCCGCGCTCCGCTTCGCTTCGCTCGCAATGACAATTGTGTCATTGCGAGGAGGTCTTGCCGACGAAGCAATCTCAGTCTTCTGGAGGTTGGATGTGAGAGGTTAGAAGTGAGAATTTAAGAAGGGCTTCGGGGTCG
>JGI24707J26582_10003365_pt1 | contig 11531 bp, 8 predicted proteins | sample BioPla1DNA1_FD_26582 | JGI IMG/M metagenome (IMG submission 26582) | reverse complement strand
GGTTTTTTATTTGAAGGGAGCTGTTGGAGCCATCAAAATTTCAAACCGCGATGAGAGTGTAATATACAGATATTTTAAATATACGACGCATAATTAGACTATTACGAAGCGTTTAACACCCAAGCAATTTTTCGATAATTTCCTTCGCTATTTCCCTTATGTTCTTTTTATCAGTATCTATAATTATGTCACCAGCGTCTTTATACAGAGGCAACCTGCTTTTCAGTATTTGTGACAATTTTTCTATAGTGAAATTATTCTTTAGCAGAGGTCTGTTGTTATCGCCCAGAAGACGATTATAGGCTTCCCTAGGGGATACTTTGAGCCAAACTATCTTCCCGTTGTTCCTTAACAGATTAATGTTTTCGGAGTTTAATACTACACCGCCGCCGCAGGAAATTATGGTGTTTCTCGTGTCTTGCAAATCCTTTATTGCTTCTGTTTCTGACCTCCTAAACTCAACTTCCCCATAAATATTAAAAATCTCATTTATGGACATTCCGAGATTTTTCACAATTATATCATCCGTGTCTATATAATCCATTTCCAACAAGGTTGAGAGTTCGGTGCCCACAGAGGTTTTACCGCTACCCATAAACCCGATAAGCACAATGTTGAAGGGGAATAGACGTTTCGATTGAAGTTTTCTGCCGATTTTTAATATCTGGTGATATAGCAGTTCCAGTTCATCGGAAAATTCATCATGCTTTAAATAGGAATTGACCCTTTTAAAAATATCACGTTCTCTTTCAGGTTGAAAGATAGACAATTTATGCCCTTTTTTATATTCTAAAACATCCAAAACAGCTTTTAACCGTTGTTCAAATATTTCTACCAGTTTTTTGTCGCAATCATTTATAATATTTCTGATGTACTCAAGATTCTCCAATTTTTCAACTTTTTTGCTTAGGATCATTGGGGGTAGCGGCGGACCCATGTGTCCACCTGACACTTTTTCGGTTCTCAGCATTTTATAGATTTCCATTTCCTCTTCATATGTCGCTTGTTCCCCGGTCCATATTTCAAAAGATTTTAATCCTTGATAAATTAACATAGGCAGGCCATTGATTGTTTTAGCACCAAATTTATTCCCAAGTTTAAGCAACTTAGTTTCAAAAGGATTGTATATCACATCATATACCAACTCGGAATCCTGCAATATGTCGGGGCCAACGGGTGATTCGTCTATATCAGGATACATTCCTATAGGGGTACTGTTGATTATCATATCAAAGGAGGTGTTCAATTCCTTTGGATTTACCACATTTATGGAAGTGCCATAAGATTCTTCAAGCTGATTTTTAAGCTGAATACCCCTTTCAATATTTCTGTTTGCTATGGTTAAATTTCCGCCCGGTTTTATAATCTCGGATGCGATAACCCTGGCAACGCCGCCCGCGCCCAACAATAAGACTCGTTTTCCTCCTAGATTCACTCCAACATTTTCAATGCTTTTCACAAACCCTACGCCATCAGTGTTATAGCCAATAAGTTTACCGTCAACAACCTTCACCGTATTTACCGCACCGTATTCGGTAGCCAAAGGGTCTATATCATCTAAATATTGCATTATATTTTCCTTGTGGGGTATTGTTACATTAAATCCCGCAAAATTATCCCTCAGGGATTCTAAACTGTTTTTTAAATTTTTGGCGGTTATTTTCAAGGGGATATAAACAGCATTTATATTTCTCAGTTCTATAAAATAGTTTTGAAAAACGGGCGATAGGCTGTGGGCTATGGGGTCCCCGATAACGGCATAAAGTTTTGTTTCATTGTTAACTTTCATCTTTTATCATCCTATCTAAAATATCAAAGAAATCAGGAAAAGATATATCCACACAATGAGGATTGTTAATAATAACGCCTTCCTTGCTCAATAAACCGGCTATCGCCAAAGCCATTGCAATCCTATGGTCATTATAACTTTCAACTGTTCCGCCTTGCAGAGCGTCCTTGCCGCGGATGATCATACCGTCATCGGTTTCCTCGATATCGGCACCAATTTTTTTGAGTTCCGTCACCATGGCTACAATCCTATTACTTTCTTTTATTTTCAGTTCTTCTGCATTGCGTATGGTGGTTGTTCCCTTTGCAAGGGCGGCGGCAACAGCTATTACAGGGATTTCATCTATCAGCCTCGGTATAATATCGCCGCTTATTTCTGTTCCTCTTAAATCGGAACCGACAATATGTATATCCCCAATAGGTTCATTGTTTAAAACTCGTTTGTTTAATATTTTTATATTCGCACCCATCCGTTTTAAAACATCTACGATTCCGGTTCGTGTGGGGTTCAGACCTACACCTTCAATCATAATTTCCGCATCTTTGGCTACGGCACCCAACACAAGGAAAAAGGCGGCGGAAGATATATCGCCGGGCACGTGTATTTCTTTTGCATATAATTTGCCCCGGGGATTGGAAAATATAGAAAGCCCTTCCTGTTTGATATCTGCACCTATATAATTTAACATGCGTTCCGTATGGTCGCGGGATTTTTGGATTTCAGTTACAGATGTCGTCCCGTCGGCATAAATGCTAGCCAGTAGAATAGCGGATTTTACCTGGGCGCTGGCAACAGGCATATTGTAATCGATGGCGGCCAGTTCGCTCTTTTGTATCTTGAGGGGGGCATGGTCTCTTCTTTCAGTACCCTCAATTATACTTCCCATCTGTCTGAGCGGTATAATTATTCGGTCCATAGGCCTATTTTGAATGGAGTTGTCTCCGGTGATTACACAATCAAAATCCTGGCCCGCCAGTATTCCGCACATCAGGCGGATTGTTGTACCGGAATTTCCCACATCCAATACCCTGTTTGGTTTTTTTAGGCCCCTCAGTCCAACCCCTTTAATTTTTACTTCATTTGCGGTAATTTCAATGGGTACCTGCATTTTACGAAAACATTCGACAGTATTTAAACAGTCATCACCCATCAGAAAATTGTGGATTTTGCTTTCGCCCTCGGCAATGGAGGATAGCATCACTGCTCTGTGGGATATGGATTTATCCCCGGGAATAGTGATGTTTTGTTTTATTCGCTTGATCGGTTTAATTAACATGTTGTTACCGCCTTTCATGTACTGAATAATCTGAGCAGGGTAGGGGACGGGCTTTTCGTTCCATCAAGCCGGGTAAGAGGTCCGGTCCCCAGTTCCTCTAAAAGCAAGATTCCTCGTGAGCTTCATTTATACTGTCCGTCTCGGAATGACATAAAGCGGTTCCCCGAAACTATTGTTAAACCATTGTTTATAGTGATGATATATAGTAAAGAACCCCAGACTTTTCCAACATTTGCTCTTTTACCATGCCCTCCTTAACAGGCAGAATAAAAGATATTTTTCCGCCGACGTTTTTTTTATCCTTTAACATCCAATCGGCAAGTTCTAGGACAGGGTAATCGTCTATGTTCAAATCTATTCCCAAACCATCCAAAAAGTTTAATATTTCCGCAGCATATTCTTCGTCGACTATCCCCATTTTTTTTGCCATAATTGTTTCATAGTACATACCGATTATTACAGCTTCGCCGTGGGCATATTTAGAAAAGTCCGTTATTCCTTCCAATGCGTGGCCGATGGTATGGCCAAAATTCAATATTTTTCTCAAGCCCTCTTCTTTTTCATCCCGGGATACGATTTCGGCTTTAATTTCACAGCAGCGCTTGACTACATATGGCATTATATCTTCATCGCATTTTTTTATCTTCTCTATGTTCCTGGCTACATATTTAAAAAATTCATAATCATATATTATTCCGTATTTAATAATTTCACCTATGCCGCTCAATAGCTCTTTATAAGGTAGCGTATGTAAAAGGCCGGTATCTATTATAACCTTTACAGGCTGATGAAAAGCCCCGATACTGTTTTTGTAATGCAGTAGGTTAATGCCTGTCTTGCCGCCCACACTGCTGTCCACCTGAGCTAGCAATGTAGTAGGGATCTGAACAAACGGTATTCCGCGCATATATATGGCGCTACAAAATCCCGCTAAATCACCTACCACGCCGCCGCCAAAGGCAATAACCTTAGATCTTCTCGATGCTCCTTTTTCAAGCATCTGCTTTAAAATATTCGCAGTCACATCTATGGATTTGCTTTGCTCTCCGGGTTCTATAACAATCCTTTCATAACTATCAAGTGCATCTAAATAATTCCCGTACAGAGCATTTATATTTTTATCCGTTATTATGAAATTTTGTTCCGGACTGTGTTCTGCCAGATTTTCCAAATCCCCCAGTAGCCCCTTCCCAATCAATATATTATAACTGTTCTCCTTTAAATTTACCCTTACTTTTTCCATCGATCTAAAATCTCCTCCAAAGAATCTCCGCCATATTTTCTTAAAAACTCATCTGCAATTACAGTTATAGCTACCATCTCCCCGACAACAGATGCCGCAGGTACTGCACAAGTATCGCTTCGTTCTACGGATGCTATAAAACTTTCTTTGGTTTCTATATCCACACTTTGCAAAGGTTTATAGAGTGTAGGGATGGGTTTCATGTAGCAACGAACTATGATATTTTCACCGTTGGACATTCCGCCTTCTATGCCGCCTGCTCTGTTTGTTTTCCTATAATAACCCCCTTCGGGATTATAAAAAATTTCATCATGGACCCCAGAACCCCTGAGTCTTGAATTGTTAAAACCCTCACCGATTTCCACCGCTTTAATCCCTTGTATACTCATCAGGCTATATGCCAGTTTGGCATCCAGTTTTCTATCCCAATGGACATAACTGCCCAGGCCTACGGGTACGTCAATTATATGGATTTCAAAAATACCCCCCAGGGAGTCACCTGTTTTTTTTGCTTCCTCGATTTCATCTATCATTCTGCTTTCAACATTCTTGTCTATACATCTCACAGGTGATTTACCCGCATTTTTAATTTTATCGATATCCCATATATTTTCTTTCAGTGAGGCACTGCCTATAGCCGTAACATGACTTATGACATCTATACCAAGGCAATTCATCAGTTGTTTTGCAATGCTTCCTATTGCAACCCGCGCCGCTGTTTCCCTTGCACTGCTTCTTTCCAGCACGTTTCTTATATCTGTAAAATTGTATTTTACAGATCCGCTTAAATCGGCGTGCCCCGGTCTGGGTTTTGTTACTTTTTTGCTGTTATCTTCAACTTTAACAGGATTCATATATTGTTCCCAATTTACATAATCACGGTTGCGTATTAAAAAGGCGATAGGGCTTCCCAATGTTTTACCGTCCCTGACGCCCGATAAAATTTCTATGCTGTCTTGTTCTATTTTCATCCTATCGCCTCTGCCGTATCCCATCTGACGTCTTTTTAAATCGGCATTTATTTTGTCAATATCGATAGGAACATTGGAAGGGAGGCCTTCTATGATTCCTGTCAGACATTTCCCATGGGATTCACCTGCTGTAAGGTATCTCAGCATTTAAATAATCCTCCGTTTCTGATAAACTGCAACAATTCGGTTTATTTCCCATTTCTAGTGAATTGTAACAATTTGGCTTATTTCTTTCATTAATTGTTCAAATTTTTCCGGTTTCAGGGATTGAGCGCCGTCGGAAAGTGCATTTTCAGGGTCATTATGGACTTCAATCATGAGACCGTCAGTGCCTACCGCGACAGCAGCTTTGGATAGAGGGTTGATCATGTCCCATCTGCCGGATGCATGGCTGGGGTCTACTATTATGGGCAGATGGCTGAGTGTCTTGATTGCAGGAACCGCACTAATATCCAAAGTATTCCTTGTGTATGTTTCAAACGTTCGTATGCCCCTCTCGCATAGAATAACCTTTGCATTTCCCTCCGCCATTATATACTCTGCTGACATAAGTAGTTCTTCAACAGTTGCAGACATACCTCTTTTTAATAATACAGGTTTATCGGATTTTCCTGCCCTTTTCAAAAGAGGGAAGTTCTGCATATTTCTTGCACCAATCTGGAGTATATCCGCATAGGCTTCTACAACATCAAAAATTTCCGTGCACATGACCTCTGTAACTATGGGCATGCCTGTTTCTTCTTTAGCTTTTTTCAATATTTTCAAACCCTCTTCCCCCAGACCCTGGAAACTATAAGGCGACGTTCTGGGTTTGTAGGCTCCACCTCTCAGGATATGGGCACCGGAGGCCTTGACACTTCTGGCTACACTCATGAGCTGTTCTTCGCTTTCCACGGAACAGGGTCCTGCCATAATTGCAATGTTTCCATTGCCGATTTTCACACCATCAACATCTATGACAGTATTTTCCGGGTGAAACAACTTATTGGCGAGTTTGAACGGATGTTGGACTTTGAGGACTCGTTCTACGTTCTTATTTGCTTCTATTTGTCTTAAATCAATTTTTGTTGTGTCACCTACTAATCCAAATAAGAAGTAATTTTCCCCCTGTGATGTATGTGGGGTAAAACCCATTTCCTTTAATTTTCCCGCCATTTTTTCAATTTCTTCTGTAGGTGTATTTGCCTTCATAACAACTATCATTTTAATCAACCCTTTCCCATCTCCGGCATATCCGGCACATTTTCAGTGAATTGCAATAATCTTGTTTATTTCTTTCATTAATTGTTCAAATTTTTCCGGCTTTAAAGACTGAGCACCGTCGGAAAGCGCATTCTCCGGGTCGTTGTGAACCTCAATCATAAGACCGTCAGTTCCTATTGCAATAGCAGCCTTGGATAAAGGTGTGATCATGGACCACTTGCCGGATGCATGGCTTGGGTCTACTATTATAGGCAAATGACTGAGCTCCCTGATTGCAGGAACTACACTTATATCCAAGGTATTCCTAGTGTATGTTTCAAATGTTCGTATACCTCTTTCGCATAGAATAACCTTTGCATTTCCTTCTGCCATTATATATTCTGCTGACATAAGTAATTCCTCAATAGTTGCAGACATTCCCCTTTTTAACAGTACGGGTTTATCAGATTTTCCGGCTCTTTTCAGTAGGGGGAAATTTTGCATGTTCCTTGCGCCAATTTGAAGTATATCTGTATAGGATTCTACAACATCAAAAATTTCCGTACACATAACTTCAGTAACTATGGGCATGCCTGTTTCTTCTTTGGCCTTCTTTAATATTTTTAGGCCTTCTTCTCCTAGCCCTTGAAAACTGTAAGGCGACGTTCTGGGTTTGTAGGCTCCGCCCCTCAAGATATGAGCACCGGAGGCCTTGACACTTCTGGCTACACTCATAAGCTGTTCTTCGTTTTCCACGGAACAGGGACCTGCTATAATTGCAATGTTTCCATTACCGATTTTTACACCGTCAACATCTATAACGGTGTCTTCGGGGTGGAATAACTTATTAGCAAGTTTGAAAGGATGTTGCACCTTAAGTACCCGTTCTACATTTTTGTTTGCTTCTATCTGTCTCAGATCAATTTTTGTCGTATCGCCTACCAGCCCAAATATGCAATAGTTTTCTCCTTGAGTTTTATGGGGGACACATCCCATTCTCTTTAACTTTTCCGCCATTTTTTCCATTTCCGCCTCAGATGTGCCTGCTTTCATAACGACCACCATTTTGTATACCTCCTTTTAATTTTTTGCTAAACATTAAATATCGATTATTTATTTTTTCTATAATTGGATACCATTATCGGTCTTTTTCAAAAATACAGAGGATTCCGGCTTCTCACTTCCCACTTCCTACTTCCCACTTCCCACTTTCCACCTCCCACCTCCCACCTCCCACCTCCCATATGGGTTAGGTCATTTTCCGCAGTCTCGAAACACAAATTTGTTCACTCCCTCTGGTCGTGCAAATTTGGTTCTCGTTGCGTTTGACCTACTATCGATCCGACACTCAGGCCCTTCGAAGATAATATCCACTACTTGTTGATATCTTTGTTGAATTAAGGATATTCCATCTATTGTTAACTGAGTGTCGGATCGGGTTAGGTCATAAAGAAAAGAGACCCGTCGAAGGGTCTCTTTGTATAGAGAAATTGTGTGTATGTTTTTCCAATTTTATTATAAAATTTGGTAGCCAGGTAGCCATCTTCGATTTGGTAAATCAATATCTATTTTTTTGTATGCAAAATAACCGGCGCTAAAAAAGCCCCAGTAAAAGTTAAAGTAATAGATATTAAGTTTACGGTCCTTCGATTTTGGACATACCATCTTAATCAACCTCAGTTTTTAATATTTCCAAAACATTGAAATACATTTGAATTATATTACAGTATATTCTATAGAATCACTTGTGTCAATGATAATTTTTAAAAAATTTTTGTAATAACAGGATAAGGGGAGTTAGCCCGCTATTTCTTTGTCTTATTTTGCCCTATTTCTACTAAATGATGTAAAAATATAAAATATATGATACTATATTGACGAAGTGTAAATATATTAAATAAGATCGGGGTGATTGAGTGATGGCAGTATATAACGACAGCGGAGGAGAAATCCTCAAGGAAACAATAGGGCATATTCAGAATGTCCTTGGGGAAAATTTCCAAGATATTACTGTTGAAAGGGCGGTTGTCGGTGTCTTTTTCACCGGGGTCAAATTGAGTAATGGCGATGGCGGTATTTGTTTTACCCCTATAAAGGAAATACCTGAAGCAGTTTGTTGTCCCAGTTCGGCCAAGATAATGCCTACTTCCGGAAAACTTAGGGGCAGGCCGGTCGCATACTTCTTGGAGAATCTGCAAGCCGAAAGCCCTATGAGAAGGGCCTTAAGTGTTGCCGTTTTGAATGCGTTATCCTCGACATGCTGGAGAATTAAACCACCTAATGATTATGAGATTAAATTTGGTAGTGATCCCGTTGATGAAATTGATATTCCCGACGGGGCAAATGTAGTAGTTGTCGGGGCCTTGGTGCCCTATATCCGAATGTTGCTACAACGAGGTGAACCCTTCACTATTCTGGAATTAGATCCTCGAACCTTAAAGGATGACGAAAAGCCTTATTGGGCATCTCCTGAGGAATCAGCGGAAAGGATTGCCCAGGGAGATATTTTGGTTATTACCGGGACAACATTGATAAACAACACTTTAGAGGGCTTATTGAAAAATGCCAAACCCGGGGCACAGATAATATTAGTGGGGCCGACTGCAAGTATGCTCCCCGATGCCTTTTTCCGTCGCGGTGTTACCTCATTAGGTGGTATAGCTGTTACCAAACCTGATGAATTGTTGAATGTGTTATGTGAGGCAGGTTCGGGATATCATTTTTATGGAAAATCTGCAGAAAGAGTTATAATAAGGAATCATATTGGTTAATTTTTAAACGTTAGACCGGCTTTCAAGTATGAAAACCGGTTTTTTTTATTTGTTTATTTTTATAAAGTCGAAGATGTCCATCCCTATAAAGGATAACACAGGAGGAGGGTGCGGAAATAATTTCAAAACATATCAGATTTTCGAGAACCGGAATCTTGACAGCCTCAGGAAAGTTGTGTATATTGTTGCAAACAGTTTTATAAGAAAATTGGGGAGTGAAACGGGAGTGAAACAAATAACAGATATTGAGCGAATTTGCATTATAGGTCTCGGTTTAATGGGGGGCTCCTTTGCACTGGCATTAAAAAACAGGGGTTTTAAGGGGGAAATAATAGGTTATGATATATCTACAGGCTGTATGGAGGATGCACTGCAAGCACGAGCAATAGATATAGCGGCAGATAATCCGGAGGAAGCGGTTATCGATGCAAAGGTTGTAGTGATAGCGATTCCCATAAGCAAATATGATGCCATACTGGGGGGAATAGGTGCGTTTTTATGTCCAAATTGCATAATTACGGATTTAGGCAGTGTAAAGGTACAGGCGCATCAAGTAGCCAACAAATTATTGCCGAAACACGTACATTTTATAGGCGGACACCCCATGACGGGTTCCGAAAGGGAAGGGTTCAAGGCGGCAGATCCGTTTCTATATGAAAATGCATATTATTTTCTAACTCCCGAAAAAAACACGCCTTATGATGCTATAAAAACCATAGAATATATGGTAAAAAGTCTAGGAGCATACACGGTATATCTTTCCCCTGATGAACATGATTTAATTGTTTCCAGGATAAGTCATTTACCTCATGTAATAGCTATGACTTTGGTAAATTTTATTGATAAGAATAAGGGTATATCCTATTTGCCATTTGTAGGTGGCGGTTTCAGGGACACGACGAGGATCGCGTCAGGAAATCCCGGTATGTGGAGGGATATTTTATTTGCCAACAAAAAGGAAATAATAAAAGGCATAGAGTCTTTTCAATCACTCCTGGATGAGTTTAAATATTATCTGGAATATAATGAGGACGACGGTATTATTCGATCCCTCGAAAATGCGAAATCAGTTCGAGATAGTATTCCCCATTATGGACGGGATTATATGTCACCACTTTTTGAGGTTACAGTATCTATTGAAGACAAGCCGGGTACTATTGCAGGGCTTACACAATTAATCAGTTCTAACAATATCAACATTAAACAGATAGAAATACTTCATTCGAGACAGAACGAAGGGGGAGCGTTACGTTTGGCCTTTGAGAGCGAAAAAGACAGGGGCTTGATTTTGGAAATTCTTAAACAAAATGGGTTTCATAATCTAACAGTAATATAATAATTAAAAAAACAAGGATGTGGTAACATATGGAATTGGGATATTTGGGGCCACAGGGGTCCCACAGTCATGAAGCTGCTAAGGTGTACGCTCCTGCAGCCAAGCTCGTCCCTATGACAAGTTTTTATGAAATAATACAGGCGGTCGAGAAAGGGGACATTGACAGAGGGATACTGCCGATTGAAAATTCCACCGAAGGTGCGGTAACTTTTGTGATGGACGGACTTTTAAAAACTGAAGAGGCTGGGATTGTGGGGGAGTTAGTGCTGCCCATTTGTCATAATCTTGTCAGTTTAAATGATAATATTGGAGAAATCGATTGTATATATTCCCATCCGCAGGCAATTGAACAATGTAGGGAATATTTCAGGGAGTATTTCCCGGAGGCCTTGCTGATTTCCTGTGAAAGTACTTCCTTAGCATGCGCTAAGGCCAAAAGGAGAGGCAAAAATTTTGCTGCTGTTGCAAATATGGAGGCTGCCTTAATTTATGACTTGAATGTATTGGAGCGTGATATCCAGGATAACCTTCTGAATCAAACCAGATTTGTTATCATAAGCAGGGAACTACCCTTAGAATGCAACCATTGTAAAACATCCATTGCATTTACCTTTCCTGACGATAAACCGGGGGCTTTGCACAGCGTGTTAAAGGAATTCGCCGACAGGAACATAAACCTGACTAGGATTGAATCAAGGCCGGCTAAAACAGTGATCGGTAAATATATCTTTTATATTGACTTTATGGGAACACCGAAAAATAATGCTGTGAATGAAGCATTATGTGAAATAGAAAACATGACGGGGTTTTTAAAAATATTAGGTACATATCCTGCGCAGTAGTCTAAAAGTGCGTCGCTAACATAAGCCCAGTTATCTAATAAAATTTAATATAACAATACACGTTCATTTAGTTTCGAATATGAATAATTCCTACAGCTCTTCAGACGAAAAATACTACAAC
>JGI24707J26582_10003362_pt1 | contig 11537 bp, 8 predicted proteins | sample BioPla1DNA1_FD_26582 | JGI IMG/M metagenome (IMG submission 26582) | reverse complement strand
AAGTCATATTGAATCATTTTCAAATCATTAGCAACCATTTTACCATCGCTATCAAGTTTATCTTTATCAACACTTGCTTTATTCAAAACTTCTGTCAACAAAGCGTAGTAAGGTGAAACACGCGAATTTGTATGAGCCAATAATTCAGCTGGAAAATCACTTGAATTTACTAATGGATAATCATCTTTAACAGTACCATGATTTGACCAAATAAAGTAATCTGTCAAATACTGAAGTTCAGGATTGTCATTAAACATCGTTTGAGGATATAAACCTGGTAAGTGATCTCCATAAAACACAACTGTTATTTTCTTATCAATTTCTTCAAGCTTTTGTAGGAATTCAGCAGTACTACTATCTGTATAATTCAATAACCTTGCGTAGTTTGTTAAACTTGCATTCTGATCACTTGTCAACCCTTCACCATTTGCTGTAATATCACTTAAATTAGTCTCAAACCATGGCCCATGGTTTTGCATGGTCATCACAGAAAAAAATTGACTTTGACTTGCATCAATTTCAGATAAAACATTATCATAAGTTGAAGCATCACTTGGATAGGCGCCAAATGTACTAACATTATCTGCTGTATCATCTGAACCCGATGTAGCAATAAACTTATCAAATTTTAGTTTTGTATAAACCGAATTTCGAGCATAATGTGTAGCATCAGATAAATGAATAGCTATCCGATTCTTAGAATCAAATGCATTACTAATCGACGGCACGTAAGACATTTCAGGAAAGACATCAGTATATAGCACTGAAATCATATCATTAAAATTGTACATGGGTAAACCTGTCAAAGACTGAAATTCCATATTAGCGGTTCCACCACCATAGCCGTCTGATTTCATTAAACCAGAAGTTGTTCCAGCCTGAATTTGCTGAATTTGTGGTAACACTGGCGCAGACAAAGTTAATCCAGGGACACGATCAGGATTTGCCAAACTTTCACTTAAGACAAAAATAACAGTCTGATCTGAAATATTTTCTGTTCTCGTAGCATTTATTTCAGTAGCAACACTTGTATACTTCTCATACAGTTTATCAATTTCATTTTTACTATAATTGGCTGGTTTTTCGATGTCAGTAATTGTCATTTGTTTTAACCAAACAAAACTTAATGACTGAAACCTCGCATTTGCATTGATACCTTGCCAGTTTACATTATATAAATTGTAAACAGAAGAAAGAACTGGAATGTCATCAGGAATTCTGCCATCCTCTTGATTTTTAAATGTAAATAGAACACCTGAAAAAGCTGCAAAAATAGCAACAGCAATTACTAATCGATGCTTCCAATTTTTAAAAATCCGACCAGGTAAACATTTTTTTCTAATATAATAAAGAATAATAATTGCCCATAAGACGCCTGCTACACTTAATAAAAGAGCATTCTCACTGACATATTCTCTGAAGAATCCAATATCATTAAGCCAAGTCAAATCAGCCACCAATAAAGGCTCACTGCGCAATGCAAATTTCTTAGCATTAACAAAGCTGACAAGAATACCAACTACAAGATTAAAGACCGTTGCTGGCAAATAGCGATTTATAACAACATATACGGCCATAAAGCAAGCAAAAATCACCAAAATCTGAAATATTGTTGCTCCCGAAGCTATATAATAACCGTATGACTCACCTTTTTCAGTAACTCCAGCCTGAATTGTAAAATTGCAGATAAAAGCGAATAATAAACTCGTCGCAACCGATAAAGACGGTGTTGGTTTGTTCTTAATAAGTTGACTAATTCCCTTAGCTGCTGCATAAGTAACTAAGCTGAAAAAGATATACATCCCAAGGGAGTAATTAAATAATTGCCCTGCGTAAGCCGTCTTTTTAATATCCTCAACCGCAAAGAGTGAATTTGAAAGGAAACTATTAATCAATTGACTACTCGTAACAATAAACATTGTTGCGATTTGGCTCATCACCAAAATATCGTAACGTTTCTTTTTCAAAGAGAAAGCATTAATATACTCTTTAGAAAAATAAGCCGAGAAGTGATTAAAGACAAGAGCTAATACTAGCAAACATGCTAAAGCAATTAAAAAGTTAAAATCCCAAAAATGTTGAAATTTTATCCAGTCAAATTTTTTATTATTAAGATTTAAAGTGACTTTTACAAAATAAGCGCCTGTCACAAAAAGAAGATAAATGAGCGGGAGATATAACAGCCACCATTTATTATCCATTCTTTTTCGAATTTGAAGGGCATATAAGACAATAAAAGCACTTAATAAAATCCAAATAAGCGGTGAAATAGTTCGATGATTTTCTAAACCAATTACTATCATAAGATGTAAATAGGTAATAAGAAAGGTCACTAAATAAGATAGTAGAACCCCTTTATTCTTTTTACAAAAATCACCTATTGATTTTAAAAATATCATTTTACCCTTTGAAAATCCTTAACCTTTAAACTTTTTGTACAGACCAAGTAACTTATTAAACAAAGCAGCCGCCTTTTCTACTCCTATCCCTTTTGCCACCAAGCCAGTATATTTAAAACTTTTGTTTTCAATCTGTCTAGAATATTGTAACAAATATTCGTAATCTTTCAAATACTTTTTAATATCAAAGTTATTTTTATACAAATGAACATATGGCAAAATTGAGATGTAAGAATTTGCAAAATAAATGTTTAACGCCGCTTGTTTCTCAGAAGAATAGTCAACAATATCATCTAAACCAATTGCAATACTCTTTAAAATGTCCAGAACATTTTTCTCTTTAACAACATTAGTAATACTTCCTACACGGTTTTGACGGTACATATACTGTGCATTATCGTAAACTGTATAACTTGTCATTAACTTCAAGAGATCCGCACACCAAAGACAATCCTCTGAAAGGAAGTTAACTTTAAAATCAAGAGAACCATCTACAAATAATTTTCTCTTAACACACTTGTTCCATGCTGGTGCAATCATTAAATCTCTTTTCACCAAATCTACACAGTCCGTTTTAAAATTTCCACTTAAGTTTTTAGTATCAAAGAGTTTTTCAACTAGTTTGTTTTGATAGTAGTATGAAAAAGGAAAGATTACAACATCAACTGTTTCCTTTTTTATTATATTATTCAAACCTGTTAAGAATTGATTATCAAACCAAAAATCATCTCCATCCAAAAAGAGTATATAATCACCGCTTGCTGCCTCAATTCCGCTATTTCGTGCGGCAGACAATCCACCATTTTTTTGATGAATAACCCTTACTTTTTCAGATTTTTGGGCAAGGTTATCAATAATTTGAGGCGTTTCATCAGTCGCTCCATCATCAACAACGATAACTTCATAATTATCATAATCTTGATTTAAGACACTTTCTACACACTCTTCGATATATTGTGCCACATTGTATGCCGGTACAATAATTGAATACTTCATTTTTCCTCCCTATATCAAAATATTAAAAATTACAATTCTATTAACAACTGTCTTTATACCCAGTAGTACGCCCATAAAACGGCAAATGACACTACAACATTGATTAAAATCATAATTGTTGATAGTTTAATAATTGATTTTTGACTGATTTTAAAGCCAAGTTTTGATTGCCAAATACTAAACAAAGGCGCCAAATAAATCAAGAAAGGCGTGAAATAACGACCTTGTTCACCATGAGCAATTCTGTTTGCACCAACATTATCTGGATTTGAGCGTAAGGTCCATGCAAAGTACATTCCGATAACAATAACTAGTACTTGAAGTGGAAAAATTAGAGCTGATGAGATGCCTTCCGTTTTAGTTACAGAAATATATTCACTCAGATAAATTAAAACCAAAACGACAATATCAATAAAAATTAACCAAAGCGGCAACTGAGTTGTTAACCAACCAAATTCTCCAAAGATACCAATTGTTAATAGCCCGTTTAAATTAACATTTTCTTGTTGTAAAAAGAATGTATTAAACATTACCCAGATAAAGTGCTGTGTTCCACCCCAGCCTTTTAAAAAGAAATAAAACGCAACAATTCCTAAGCAAACCGCACCTGTAACAAAGTACCATCTATATTTCTTGAAGAAATTATAAGCTGGATTTAACACTTTTAAAAATCCTTCAAATTCAAAATCTATCATTACTAAGAACGGTAATAAAAGCAGATTATTTGTTTTCGTTGAATAAAGGAATAAAGTTAATAAGATAAGCTGAAGAAACTTTTTATTCGTAAATGTTCTTTCTTTGATAAGATTAACAAAGAAAACAAAGAAACATGCAATCGAAACATAGTTTAAAACATCATAAGATAGAGAAGCTGCTTGCTGTAACATCATTGGCAATAACGAAATAAACATTAAAGCTAATTTACCATATTTAGCAGCTTTAATAACAAAATACATACCAATTATATAAACAAGTGCATTAACAATTCGTCCTGCTAGCATAATGACACCGTATGATGGATAAATTGTTCTCCCAATTAACATTCCAATTAATTGTGGAAGGTGAGCTAAACTTTTAATTGAAAGCTTCAATCTAAAAGGAGCTGATGAAAAATCTTGTTTTTTAGTGTAAAAGCGACCAAGCTTTTTCATATTGAGAACAGCAGGTGCTTCTGGTGAACTATTTGTAATGACTTCCGCTTGATGATGAGCAAGCCACTGAAGTGAATCTTCTTTCGCTGCATCATGTGTAATATTCCAAGCTAGAATTGCATGTGTAGTTTCATCTGGAACTTGCGTTACAGGAACCAAAAACATAAATAGAGCAATACATGGAGCAGCTAGGAATAAGAATAATTTTTCTATTTTCATTTTCTCTCCTTATATGAATCTTTGGCGCTAAAATAAATAACTAGTGATACTAGTAGCCATGTCAGCATTGATAATGTGAATGATATAGAAGCACCATAAATACCATAGTGCTCAACCAATGGATTAGCTGAAAGATATGAAACACAAAAACCACTAGCAAATGATATAATCAAAAGTTTTTGCTTACGCAAGACTGTCAAAATGTTATCACAAACTGTTGCAAAAGTACTTGCAATTCCACCAGACATCAAAATAATAAATGGAACTAAATACCTACTTAAATTAGTTGAATAAACAATATTTAAAATTGGAACCCCAATAACAGACACCACTGCTAAAATTAAGAATGAAATCACAACTAATAATTTCAACAATTTTTGACGATAATGAACAAATGACTCGTACTCTTTTTTCTCAAGAAAAATAGCCATTTGCGTCATCATTGGTCTAAAGAAAATCATTGTCAAATTCATAGCAAAAACTGGCATAAATAAAATATTAAAATCTGTTTGAACACCTACGTCAAGTAGACCTCGTTCAAATAAATTATCAAGCGCATACTTGGGTTGGTTGTAGATTGAAACCAACATGAAAGCATTAATAAATAACGGACTACTTTCAATTAATAATCCTTTAATTTGATTAAACGAAAAATGGAAAGCTTTAATTTTACTGAAGTATCGGCTTAACCAAAAATCAAATCCAAATACAAAAGCAAACGATAACACATTCATAATAATCAACGATAATAGCAACTCATGTGTAATAATCAATGCGATTGTAAAACCTACAAAGATAAATCCATTTCTAAAAAAAAGCGATTTTCCAGCAATATCCAAACGTTCGTGCTGTTGAAACATNCCTTGAAAAACATCNGATAATGCATCACTACTTCGATAAAAACAAATCAGTACAACACATAAAGATTTATAAAAATCATATCCGTGAACAACAACATAGCCCAATGCAACTACTATCATAATAATGATAGTCAATACACGCGCATAAAAATAATTATTAAAAGAATATTTTTCTTTAATATCTGTTGCTTGAAAATCTCGAACTTGAAAAGTTGCTACAGTAATCAATAGATTACCAACTGCATAAGCAATACTAAAGACATCAGCGTTATAGCTATCCAACAAACGAGCAACTGATAGTAATAATAGCGTCGACATCGCTGCAGAAGCTAAACTCCCTAAAATATTCCACATGAAAACTTCTTTTTGAGAAACTTTCTGCCCTATTTTTAGTAACTTAATCATTTTTCTTCTCACTTAGTGCAATTTGCTGAGCTAAACTCTTAATTTTTGAAGTTTGGATAGATACAACACGAGTTAGTGAGAAAAGAATCCACAAACTCAAGCAAAATCCAACAAAAAAGACTAGATTAATTGGAGAATAAATTCCAAAAATATTTGCTAAAATAACTAATAAATTTGGAAACCAAACCGCAATCAGTAAAATAACACTTAAAATGTACCATGATAAAGAATAGCGNATTGATAATTTATCCTTTTTAATCAAATGGAATGAGTAAACNACAAANAGAATAATAACAATCGAAATAAAAAGGCTTGCAGTTTGTGTCATCTTATTTCCCCCTTAATTTTACAAATAAAATAGCCAATGTTACTTTAATCATGTAATAAACTGATTTTGTTGCAGAAATTGATGAAACTCCACCCTGTCTTTCATTCATGATGACAGGAATTTCTTTAACAGAATATCCTTTATTTATCAAAGAAACGATTGTTTCCGGCTCTGGATAATCATCTGGATAATCACTTGCAAATAATTCAATGATATTTCGATCAATCATTCTAAGACCTGATGTTGCATCAGTGATTTTTTTACCTGTTAACATACGAATTAACCCAGTAAAATATCGAATACCTACACGTCTCATGAATGATGATTGGAAACCTTCTTTTTCAAGGAAACGTGAACCAATGACCATGTTAACATTACTTTCAATTAACTCATCAGCCATTTTTGATAAGAAAGCAGGGTTATGTTGCCCATCACCATCTACTTGAACAGCAAGATCATAGCCATACTTTTTAGCATACAAGTAACCAGTCTGAACAGCACCACCAATGCCCAAATTGATTGGAAGTGAAACTACATTAAAGTTATTTTTGTGACAAATTTCAAGCGTATTATCTGTCGAACAATCATTGATAATGACATAGTCAAAATCTGGTGCATCTTTTTTAATTGCAGCAACCGTACCTTCAATATTGCTACTTTCATTATAAGCTGGAATAATAATTAATTTTTTAAGCACGTAGCTGCCTCCTATTGATTTGAATTTTGACTTTTTTGATAAAACTTAATCAAAAAATTAGCAATCGCTTTCGGCCAAAGTAATTGATACATTTGCAAGTCTTCATTTGTGCGAGTATTATTAGAAATCGTCGCTGTCGTTTCAGATTCTTCATGAATACGATGGAACATCAAAGGTTCTTTAATGTAAGAAAAGCGCCCTTTATATTGTGTAGAAATAGTATACCAAGCATACCAGTCCAAACTTGTTTTCATTTCTTCATCAAATTTAAAATCAGACATTTTAGACATATTGTATGAAACACTAGGACAACAAATTGGATTGCCAAACGACAGAACTCGATTACGCCACCATTTTGAACCTGGGCATGCAGATAAAACATTAAGCATCAAACGTTTGATTTTCAAATTCTGATTGCTAGCAATATCTTTTGCACCTTCTGCTGTCATTTTTAATTCATGGTAATCAGTATAAGTAATTGTTGAATCCGGGTGTTTTTCAAACGAAATCATTACCTTCTCAGTGAAAGTTTCATCATATAAGTCATCTTGGTGAACAATTGTTGCATATGTTGTCTTGCAATGTGAAAGAGCTTGATTCCAGTCAGCTCCGATTGATTTACGTTCACCAACATATAATGGAAGATGATGTTTCTCTGCTAATGACTTAATGTAATCATTTGGTGTTGAAGTATATAAATAAACATCAGATGATACGGTTTGTTGCTCAACTGAACGAATACACTCTTCTAAATATGAACTTTCCCCATATGCACAAATGGCAATGGTATGTTTATTTTCATTCATTTATTATGTTTTTCCTTAACTAATTTGATTAAATTTAGACGTTTTAAAAAATAAGCCAGAGTTAATAGTGCTGCTTTTTTAAAGAATCTCAGAACTATTTTAGCACTTACTGGATAGTTAATTTCATCAGGTACATCAAGTTCTGATGCAAAAAGCATATCATTTGCTTTTTTGGCATCAATTAAGGCAGGTAAACTTGCTTTATTTGGTAACAAAACAAAGTCATAGCGCTCTTTCCAATTAAAAAATGGAAGAAGTTTCTCAAAATCTGAAAGCGCTAGATTACCTTTGCCATTACATAACTTTTGTAATTCATCTACCCTAATCCAATAAGCCGCCCAGGATTTTTCTATCATAGGATTTTTCATTTCTGCTTCAGAAAGATTAAAGTTATCCAGAATTTCTTTATTGACGGGTAATTGACTATCTTTATATCTTTCATATGAAAGCATATCAGGAATGGCTAAACCAATCTTTTCATCATCAAGAAATGTTTTCTTAATGGCATCCTCTGATGAAAACATCATCTCAAGTAGTTCACCTAGGCTATAGGAGTCAACCAGATGGTTTGAAAAGAAATCTGAAACATGGATATAGGCTATGCAATTACCATCAAACATCTCAAAAGAATCACTAAGAAATTTTTGCCAATCACTAACACTTGCAATATGTGCGTAAGCATAACTAGTGACATCTTCTTGCTGGAACCGTTCTTTTACTTCCTCTAAAAGTTTCTCTGATTCAGCACTAACTAAAGTTATAATGTTTTTACGACTCTTCAAAAAACTAGTTAAAATTTCTACACCATTTCGTGTTGAAAAATGTAGATGCAAAACTGTCTTTGAAATTTGCTTTAGCACATTGTTATCAGACTGATTCAACTTTTTATAAGGTAATAAAAAAGATGTAGTCGGCGATAATATATTAGATAAATGATTAACAATTAAATCACTTGGATACTCACTCTTTTCTTCAACCGCTTTTAAAACATACGGTGCTAGGTGAGCTGCGTGACTAAATGACTTAACTTTGACAAATGGAATTCCATTCTGAATGATTAAATCAGGTCTGAAAATAGAAACATTGCCAAGCTCTGGTTTGTTTGACAAATCAAGCGCTGAAGCATAATGAAAACCTGCTNCAACTAATTGTTCAGTCAATTTTGCTTCATAANNATCAATAACTTGTTGAACATTNTTGTAAATTTTAACATTTGACCAAAAATCAATAAACGCTTGACTCTCTACAACCTGTTTCTTAAAAGAGAGAAAATATGATTGCAGATGCTCTGCTACATAACTTCCCCCCTTTAATTTACAAGCTGCATGATTAGTCAAACCCCAAAAATCAATAGTATTATCTGACTCAAATTGATTCATGATAATTTTAAAATCCCACAAAGGGCCAAAACAAGTATCATTCATCAAGGTTAATGAATCAAAATTCTTTATACTATCTAATGAAGCAAAAATACCATCTTTCCATGCTGCAAAATCATAACCTTCATTTTGTCGTTCAAGTAAATCATCAATGAGCTTAGCATCTTGCAATTTTTGAACTGCTTTCTTGCTTAACTTACTATTTGAAATGAAATAGATTGATGAAAATAACGGTCTTAGTTGTTCAAGCTGATAGAGAACATGGGGGCTTAGTTCATTAAATTTATTGTAATGAACATAAAGTAAGAGACGTTTCATCGATTTCTCCTAAATAAATTAATTATTTTTGTTGTAATAATCCAACGCTTTGAATGAACAACCTTATTATACTCATCTACCCAATATTCTTTTTCAGCTATTGTATTTTTTAAATTTTCCTCAGCTGTTTTTAAATTTGCCCTCTCTTCAAGTAATTCCTCTAAAATAGATTTTGCATTCGTCAATTGAGTTGCTAGTTCCCGTTGACGGAGAGCAATAATCTTTTCATGATCAGTACTTTCAGAAAAAAGATATTTTGATAATTCTTTAAAATTAATACTCGAATAATACTTTTCAAGATAATCTTCCTGTAATTGTTGAAGCTTCTCAAAGCGAGTTGCTAATTTTCCAACAGAAACTGGATGAGAATCTGATCCATCATGTAAGCGATAAACTGTTGTCGCTTCTGGCAAAAACGTCAATTCCGTTTTTATAAATAATTCTAATTGTAGACAAAAAGTATCATCCACAGCATCAATAGGAATACTACTATTGACTTCTAACATTAAATCTTTATCAACTAACCACGTAGATGACATTGTCATTCCCTTAAATGCGAGCATCTCTTCAAAGCTTGACATTTTACGAATAATACCATTTTGAATAGCTTCTTTATGGCGAAGCTCTCCTGACTCAGAAATAATGTCAAAATCACTACAAGACCAACTTGATGTTTCTGATTTATCCAAAATATCAACTTGCTTCTGAAGTTTATATTCATCTATCCAATAGTCATCGCCATCACAGCGGGCAATATAATCACCTTGAGCTAACTTACAAGCCTCAATCCATGTCTTTGTAATTCCAAGATTTTCTTGATGAAAAACGGCTTTAATTTTTTCTGGAAATTGTTTAGCATAGTGCTCAATAATTTGAGGAGAATGATCACTAGAAGCGTCATCAACTAAAATGATTTCATAGTCAAAATTACATTTCTGGTTCAAGAAACTCTGAATAGCTTCTTCTATCCACGCTTCTTTATTATAATTTGTACAAATAATAGATACTTTCATTCTTTACCTCATTTATTGAACCATTATTTTAAAAATCCCATTGACCATTACGTTGAATAAGACCTGTTGCTGAATCAACTTCAGATTCATTATTATAATCAAGATCATCACGTGTTAATAAAATAATTGGTGATTTTTCAGCTGGGACAAAGCCAATCATTTGTCCATCTTTATCTCGAATTGTCACTTCCAATTTCAATTTCAAATCATTCACATTTGGAATGTGACAACTATATTTAACATTTTTTTTACCAGCGCCTGTTGTCATATGTTCTTTCGAATTATCATTATAAATCCAGATATTACGGTCAATATCTGTAAATGATAGGGCCACATATGTATCCATATCTTGAAGCATATTGTAATTGACTTCAAAAGAAATTTCATCTTTTGGTGTTAGGCGTTTTTCAGATAACAAGTTAATAGAAATATCTGAGATTTTATCATCTTCTTTAACTTCTCGTTCTTCTTGAACATTGTCATCATATTCTTTTTCAGTATTATCATAACTGTATTGATTAGCTACATCAAATGGATTACCATACGCTTTAACTAAACCTTTTTCAATTAAAACAGCACGGTTGCAATACTTCTTAACTGCTCCCATATCATGGGTAACAAGAATAGTTGTCTTACCACTTTCTTTACGTTCCATAAAGTAATCGTTACATTTACGTTGGAAAGCTTCATCACCTACTGCAAGAACTTCATCAAGGATAAGAACGTCACCTTGAGCTTTAATCGCAACTGAAAATGCTAGACGAACTTGCATACCACTTGAATAATTTTTAAGTTTTTGGTTCATAAAATCTTCAAGCTCAGCAAATTCGACGATGTCATCGTACATAGCATCTATTTCTTCGGTTGTAAAGCCAAGCATGGCACCGTTCATATAGACATTTTCACGTCCAGTCAATTCTGGATTAAATCCAACACCAAGTTCGATAAATGAAACCATTTTACCAT
>JGI24707J26582_10003361_pt1 | contig 11540 bp, 10 predicted proteins | sample BioPla1DNA1_FD_26582 | JGI IMG/M metagenome (IMG submission 26582) | reverse complement strand
TCTCTACCATTAATCTGTGCCCATCCAGTCAGTCCAGGTCTTATATCATTGGCACTATATTTATCCCTTTCTTCAATCAAATCATATTGATTCCATAGGGCGGGTCTTGGGCCGATGATACTCATTTCACCCTTTAGTATATTAATGATTTGCGGAAGCTCGTCTAAGCTTGTTTTTCTTAAAAACTTTCCAACCTTGGTAATCCATTGGTCCGGATTTTCAAGTAGATGAGTTGGTGTATCTTTTGGGGTATCTATTCGCATGGTGCGAAATTTTAATATATTAAAATGGCTCTTATTAAGTCCTACTCTTTTTTGCTTGAAAAATATAGGACCCTTGGAGTCGATTTTGATAGCTAGGATGAGGATAGCGAATATAGGAGAGAGAATTATGAGTCCCACGAGAGATAACATTATGTCTATGAATCGTTTGATTTTTAAGTAAAACATGAGTATAATTCCCCCTTATGAGTTGGAAAGTAGAAAGTGGAAAGCGGAAAAAAGCAAAACATCTGCTTCTTTACTTTTTTTCCACCGATACAATTAATCCATTTAATAATCTTCCTACTTCTTTTGCCAAGACTAAAACTTCTTTATATTTATTTTCACTTATATACCGTAAATCTTTTGATAACAACAATTTATATTTTACTTCTTCTAATGATCCTCTGGCAACTAGTAAAAACCTCTTGAATTCTTTACTTGAACCTCTAGCTTTCCCTTCGATAATGTTGCTCGGTACAGATACTGCTGCTCTTCTTATTTGCGAAGTTAGACCGAAAAGTTCGTCTTTGGGAAAGTTTTTCGTTATACTGTATATTTCCAGTACCAATTGATGAGATTTTTGCAATACGACTAACTTACCTGCATCATCGTACATGAAACCCCTCCAAATCTCTTTTCCGCTTTCCACTTTCCGCTTATTTCAAACCAAATCACAAAACATATATTTCTTATTTGTTCACAATATGAACATCACTTGTATTTTACCTTTCTATGTTTTTAATGTCAACATGTTTCTATATATTTTTAAATAATGGCTATTTTATTTCAAAAAGATTCTTCTCTATCTTTCAGGATGACAAGAAAAAGGCCCTGTGCTACTGCATAGGGTTTTTTGGTTTAATGTCTTCATCTTTTGGTATATCCGATGATTAGCTTTTTGGCATTTAGATTGTAGATTTTATTTATTATTTTATTTATAGCTGGTACCCATTCGATTATTAAGAATAATATCACCATAATCAGGCATCCCCAGAATGCTCCTTTTCCATCTCTTATAACATCTTGCACCTGTGAACCTCTTCCGGGAACAAAGTATTGATGGATTTCATCCGTAATGGCAAATATTATAGTTAAAAGCCAAGATACTACTCCTGTCATAAGTGACTTGCCCACATATCCGTATAAGGAGGCATATATAAGCATAGCTAATCCTGCAAATATTATAATATGAGCTGTTTTCCTTATCCACATCTGCAAGCTCATTGCCCTTGAATTATCCGTATCCATTGCTTCTTCTTGGGTTGTTATATTGACTCTATCTAATAACCACGCCGAATCTTGTCTAGACAGATCTCCTGTTCTTGAGGAGAAAAAAAATATAGCAATCATCCATAATATAGTCACTACCCATATAGTCTTTCTAAGTAACATAGTAATCCTCCAAATCAAATCTCTCTAGCCGGTACTCCTGCCACAGTGGTTGCTTCTTTAACATTCTTAATAACAACAGTTCCTGCTCCGATTATACTGTTTTTCCCTATTTTTAGACCTTGTTTTATGAATGCCTTACTGCCTATTGCAACTTCACATTCCACATCAACATTACCTGAAATATTAACGCTCCAATATAAAGTGGTATAGTCACCTATAGTCGTATCGTGGCCTATACCGCATTGAGGGTTTATATGAACATGGTTCCCGATGGTAATATTAGTTGTGAGTACACAGTAAGGACTTATTAGGACTCCTTCGCCAATTTTTACTTCTGGGGTGATATATGCGCTAGGATGAATAATATTTATGTCCTTGATATTATATTCTTTCATTTGATTAACCAGTCTTTTTTTAATCTTTGGATTGGCAACAGCACAAAAGCCGTATAATTGCTCACTGGTTTTGTAAATTAAGTCCAATGCATCAAAATCCCCCAAGACCGGAATGTCAGAATGTAATATGCCTTTTTTATTTATATCGTTATCAATAAAGCCTAGGACTCTATATGTGGGATTTGTTTTATTGATATCTTTTATATATTGGGCGACTTCCCTTCCTAATCCACCGGCTCCGATGATTACTATATCCTTCACATTATTTCATCTCTCTTCCCATATACCCCTTCTGCCGTTAAAACTACTTTGATAGTTTTTAATACTATCTTAAAATCCAGCCATAAGGAATAGTTATTAATGTACTCAACATCATATTCTATTCGTTTATCCCAGGGTAGGGAGTTTCTACCTCTTACTTGGGCAAGTCCTGTAACCCCCGGACGCATCTTTAGACGTTGCATTTGATGGGGGGTGTATTTTTCCACCTGATATCTTAAGGTTGGCCTTGGCCCTATTATGCTCATATCCCCTTTTAGGATATTGAATAGCTGTGGAAGCTCGTCTAGACTGGTCTTCCTTAAAATTCTTCCAATATTAGTGATTCTGGGGTCCTTTTCTTCTGTATAAATGCCTGTTCCTATGTTTTCTGCATTTTGAATCATGGTTCTAAATTTATAAATATCAAAGTCCTTTCCATCCTTGCCAACTCTTTTTTGGATGAAAAAAACAGGACCTCTAGATGTTAATTTAATTCCTATAGAAATAATTAGAAAAATAGGTGTTGTTATAAGTAATAGGATAAATCCTATAATTTTATCTAAAATATGTTTGATAGTTATTTGTATCTTTTCCATGATATTACCTCTCTAATAAAGCCTAAAATCTGCTTTCAAAACTTTTTATAACATCCACAACGTAGTCGATATCTTCTTTTTCAAGATTTGTATAAAAAGGAATAGCAATACACTGATTACCTGCTTTTTCCGTTATTTCAAAATCCCCTTCCTTGTATCCGTGGCTCTTTTTGTAGAAAGGTTGTAAATGGATAGGAGTAAAATACGGTTTGCATTCGACTCCGTTTTCTTTTAAGTAGTCTATTAGATGGTTTCTTATATCTTCCTCAACCCGAATCACATATACGAACCAGCTCATTTTGGTTACATTAGGGTCTATGATTGGTCTATTAACCCAGGGAATTTCCCTTAACCTTTTGTTGTAGTAGTCGGCTACTCCACTTCTTTTTTCGATGATTTCGTCTATTCTTTCCATTTGAGCAATGCCTAAGGCTGAGTGAATTTCGCTTAATCGATAATTATATCCTAATCTCTCATGGTAAAGCCATAACCCTGTTATTGCTCTTCCTTGGCTTCTCATACTTCGGCATAGTTCTGCTGTTTCGTCATTATTAGTTACTATAACCCCACCTTCTGCCGTTGTTATTTGCTTATTGGGATAAAATGCAAAAGCTGCCGCATCGGCAATACTCCCAGCTTTGATGTGATTATATGCACTTCCCAGGGATTCACAGGAATCTTCTATGAAAAAAAGATTATGTTTTTGGGCTATCTCTTTAACCTTTTTCATATCCATGGGTTGTCCAAAGGCATCTACTGTTAATATAGCTTTAGTTTTATCCGTAATTTTTTCTTCTATTTTATCGATATTAATGTTTAGGGTATCTTCATCAATATCAACAAAGACAGGGATTGCCTTTTCAAACAAAATACAATTAGATGAGGCAATAAAACTAAAAGGGGTAGTAATAACTTCATCCCCTTCTTTTATTCCTAGGGCCTTGATAATTAAGTGTAGGGCGCTGGTACCACTATTGACTGCTATAGCATGTTTTACCCCTATATATTCTGCTATCATTTTTTCAAATTCTTCAACTTTTGGTCCTATACTTAGAATCCCTGAGCGAAGTACTTTATTAACATATTCTATTTCTTTATCCGTAATATCAGGTCTTGATAAGGGGACTTGCTTTTTCATTTAATCACTCTCAATATCTGTTCTTTATTTTTTGCAACCTCTACCGTCGTTTCTGCCACTCTGATTTCTAGCTTAACAGTCACTTCTTTTATATCCCTTATGTCTTTTTTAATTTTATCTTGAGATAGGAACATACTTGTCATCATACCATCTTCTCCAACAGACTTTGAATGAAGTAAATCTATCCTATCCATAATCTGTTTTTGGCCAGTTTCTAGGTGATTTAGCCGTGTTTCCATGGTATCTAGCCGTACATCCATGGTATCTAGCCGTGCATCTATAGTATCTACTTTTTTATTAATATTACCAACATCTTGTTTTAGTCCTGTAAGCTCACCAAGTATTTTATTTAATATCTTTTCCATGTTATACCTCCCTCTGTTTTTATAAGATGGATAATATATTTATATACGGTAGGTCCTTTTCTTTTACTGTATTCTTTTTATCATCATTCCAAATTAGTATCATAAAGCCCTCTTTTTCTTTTATACTGTCGATATCATTTAGTAGCTGGCATTCCATATCTAAAGTACCGATAATATCACTTATGGTTATCCTAAGTACATTATATACCTCATCTTCTTTTCCGTATAGGTATATTGTTTTTATTCCATTTTTCCTTTGCTTTTCCAAAATGAGTTTTGCTACTGCCTGTATGCGAGTGATGGTTTCATATGTTCTAACTATGAAATGATATGTTTTTGCTGTTTTTTCTTTTATTCCTTCTGGTGTTAATATGTACTTTAGGGTTCTAGCATTTAGTCTTTCTATTTTTATTAGGCCGGTTTTTATCATCTTTTTTAATAATAAATTAACAGCACCTAGGGATAGGCCTGTTTTTTCTGCTATTTCCCGCTGGGTAATATGCTCATTTTCCTGTATATGGGTTAAAATTTCCAGTTCTTTTTCCATAGATAACTCTCCTTGTTCATAGTTTGAACGATTTTATTGTACTTCATTTTAAAAGGAGTTGTCAATGATTAAAAAGGGTCGGCATGAAAACCGACCCTATAGTTTATAGTGGGCTTAATAGATTTTATTTACTTCTGTTTCTGGATAATAGTGTTTTAAGATTTCTTTATACTTATATCCTTTATCTACCATACCTTTTACCCCGTTTTGGCTCATACCTGCCCCATGACCATTTCCCCCACCGTAAAAAGTATATCCTGTTAAATTGCCTTTTGAATCTTCCTTAGATTCTATAATAAAAAATGCACTGGGCATAATGTCATAGTCAGCCATCTTCGTTCCGTTGTATAAATTAGTAACTATATGATCTTTACCTTTTATATATTGCTTAGGTTGAAGAAGAAAACGAACATTGTATTCTGTAAGTACTTTCACTGTTGCCTTAGAGCCTATTAATACCATTTCTGTGATATTTCCTCCTTGACCCCTTTTTAATATATCTATCTTTTTAAGCTGCCCTATATTTTCAACTGGCCGGCTTCTGAATATATTGTTTTCATCTAATAATTTAATGAGCTTGGGGTTGGCTTGATATCTTTGTTTTATATTGGCATTAATAGAGGCGCTTAATTCTTCTAAGTCCATACTTACATTCCATCTAAACCATCCAAAATCCTTATCATATGCATCTATATCCTTTGACTTTATGAATCTTTTTATGTTTTCTTCCTTTGTAAGGTCTCCAAAGTTCTCCCCATCGAACTGCTTTTTAGAAATTAAGTAAGGGGGGTATAGCTTGGAAATGACCTGTCACTATAATCTGCCCATACTTCTCCCGAATTAGCCGTATATCCACAGGAAGTAGAAAAAAAATTCGCATTTACAACATTGCCCTTATGGGTTATTCCTTCGTTTGTTGTATCCTTTACTGCCTGTATGGATATATCATTTTCAGGGATATTATTATAAACTTGGCATTGTACCGAATCATCGACATTTCCTCCATAAGTATAAAAACGATTGGCGAGAAACTGGACATAGGCATAACTTCTAGCTGTAACTGCCTGCACCTTTGCCGGTTCTATACCATAAGATGAAGGCATTTCACTAGGTATTACCGCATATAAATATTCCTCTATTGGAAGTTCGTTAACAATGCTATAGCCCCCATCTAACTTCATTATATCTAAGGTGCCGCGATATCTTGGATTTTCTCCGTTTCTAGTTATCGATAAAACTTTTAATTTACCCCTGCCCGATTTGGTTTTTATCCTTACCCTAGGCACCGAATCCGATAAATTTCTACTTACATCATTAATATTAAATCCGTCCCCTGCATTATAGAGTTTTTCTTCCTCTCCAATATAAACCATAAATTCCTCATCAGAAGTTACGATTGCTTCTTTATGTATTAGCCCTGTAAATCCTGTCTTATTAAGGGCAACCCTTATGTTTTTAGGCTCTGGCTTTTTTTCTATTAATGCAGCACAGACTTTTCCATCCTTTAAAATAAACCTTGCAATATCTTCACCTATAGTAAGACTGCTTAGGCTGCCCCACCCCGTCTTATCCCCGGATATATTATAAAGTTTATAGTCATTGCCTAGAGGAATATACCCCCGCCCTTCTAGTTCGATTTTATTTGACTCAGCCCGCAATACCTTCCCCCTAAGTTCTTCATCAAAGCTTTCTAAACTTAATATATTTCCTAGATTTATTTTAATATCTGCTATTTTTCCTTTTTCCGCACTAAAATCCTTTTGGGTGTGGTATGTTCTATGAACTCCCCCTACAAAAATTGTAATTTCATCCTTAACACTGTCGGGTATATAGCAATTAGTTATTGTAGGTTCTTCATTTTCTATTTTAATGAAACCAAATACTTCTTTGTCCTTTACTAGAACTCTTATTTGTTTATCGATATAAGCATCCATGGGAAGACCAAAAAAACTGTATATTCCTTTGTCTGTTCCCATATTCCATGCTTCAACCTCTGTATTATTAGCAGGGGTAGCTATTACTATAAGCGAAGCTTCTCTTATACCATAGGTCTTTTCAATACCCTTTTCCTCTGCTAGCTTATCCATTAATTTAAGGTAAATATTTACCCATTCCTTATAGGATATATGCTGCTTTTGTTTTTCTTTGGATAAATTCATTTTTACATTATACTTTCCCTTCCCTAACCTTTCTAAAATGGTTTGGGCTTGGGAATAAGTCAAAGGTTCTAAGGGGTTAAAAGTATCCCCTGAACCATTCATGAAACCCTGTATGCTCACCACATTGATGTACATATCGTACCAATCCTTAGGATTTACATCCTTATACTTTATCTCTCTATCCATTGTTTTTATATCGCCAAAATCATTGTAGGTTAAAGCAATCATCTTAGCCGCCAGTGCCCTAGATACAGTGATATCTGCATCTACGTCATATTTATGGGTTAGAGGGGCTTCCATCTTTTTTTCTTCTATTATAAGTTCTTCACCTTTTACTTGCGTTTTATCCTTTGGTAGCCCTTGATAACAGGAAGAAAGTACAGCAATGTTACATAAAAAAATACTTATACAGAATATGGTTTTGATTTTCATAGATTTCCTCCTTTATTTTCCGTAGATTAAATAGTTGTCCATATTTTATATGTATGTTTACTTTATGGTAATGTATGCACCATTTTTTGTAAACATAATAGACTCAAATATCCTAAGGACTTTTTCGACAAAGCTCGTTCAAAATAGTTAAAAAACAACAAATAAATGTAAGAATAATATTTACATGTTTATTTATTTTCGAAATTAATATATAATAATATTAAACTATATTTTAAGAGGGGGATATTATGGATTTTGAAATCTTATATTCAAATCCCTATGTTCAATTAATTGAAAAAGAAGATGGTTTCTACATAGAAACTTTTAAAGCTGGTTACAATCTAGATGAATTTAATCAAGTTTTGATAGACTTTCCCCAAGTTAAGATTGTAAACTTTCTTGCTTTAAGGAGGGCTATTTTAGATGCTCCCCAACCCATGTATAAATTTGCTGTCAAAAGGGAAAAAATAGAACTTGATGTAAGCAGTGACCATCTTAAAGCCTATATTACGCTTTTTGTACCAGATTCCGACTTAGTTGGGGCAAAAAGAAAGGAAATTTCTTTACAAATTTTAGAGGCCCTTCAGAAAAAAGGTGTAGTATATGGGATTATGCAGGATGTCTTATTGTATAACTTAAAGCCAAAGGTAAAAACCCTAATTGCCAAGGGCAAACTACCGGTAAATGGTGAACACTCTAAGATTAAGATGTATGAACTTATCGAACCAAAACCAACACTAACTGAAGACGGCACTGTTAACCATTATGAATTAAGTTTGATTAATAAGGTGAGTGAGGGGGATTGGCTTGGAGAAAGGATTGATGCTACCCCCGGCGAACCAGGCAAATCGGTGCTTGGAGAAGAAATTCCTGCAAAATCTGGCAAACAGTTCCCTCTTCATTATGATAAACAATCCGTAGAAGAAGTATATGATAAGGAAAAGGGCGTTACAATATTAGTAGCCAAAAAAACCGGTGCTGTATTTTACAGGAATGAAGTAATCTATGTTTATGATTATCTTGAAATTGATGGGGATGTTTCTTTTGAGACCGGTAATATCAACTTTGACGGTTTTATCAATATAAGGGGTTCTATTGAAGATAACTTTTCAGTTAAAGCCAAAAATGATATTGAAGTCTTAGGTGATATGGGAGTTGGTGGAGTAGAAAATATCCAAAGTAAGGATGGCTGTATTTATATTCGCGGCGGAATTGCAGGGAAAAACAAAGCCCGTATATTCTGCAAACAAGATTTATTTACTAAATTTGCTTCTGAATGTACCATAGAATGTGAAGGAACGGTACACATTGGGTTTTATGCCATTAATTGCAATATCAAGGCAAAACAGGTTATCTTCGAGTCTAGAAGCAGCAGAATCATCGGCGGTAATATTGATGCTGAGATTAAAGTTGTTGTTAATGAAGTAGGCAACCGTACCTATATCCCTACGACCATAACCTTACAGGGCTTTAATCGTAGAGAGTTTAAAGACAGATTTGATGAAATAAATGCATCCATCAAAGAAATGAATGAAAAATTAGTTGATTTCAAGCATAAATTAGCTATTTATAGGGGAAGTGAAAATCTATCCGACAGTCAGAAATTCGAACAAAAAAAGATAACCAGGGAATTTGCAATTTTAAGGGAAGATCTTAAGAAATTGCATTCAGAAAGGAAAAAATATATATCTTATTTACGTACAAAGGGTGAGGGTGAAATTTCCGTTGCAGGCCAAATTCATGGAAATACTACTTTAACTATTAGAAATCACATCAAAAGAATTATTGATGAGGAAAGAGGTCCTATAACTTATTATCTCCTTGACAATGAATTAAGATCAGAATAAATACTTACTTATATTAGGGGGCAGGTTGTATATGAATTATGATGAGATTTTATACAAGGTAAACAAGCAAAAAGATTCTCAACAAATTACAAACCAATTGTATCGATATACGGGATTGATTCATGCTATACAGTTTTTTTCCCAGAGATTTAGTTATGAGCAAATACTAGATTATATCTATGACTTTTTAAATGAACTTCTTATAGTGGATCAAATTGCAGTATTTGCAAAAAAATCCGATCAGTATGTCCTAACAAAATCAAAAGGCTTTGATCTAAACTCATATACAATACCTTTTGATAATAATTATGATATGATTGCTACTTTTCATGGACATATTCTAAAAGAAGAGGATTTGGAACGTTTCCTCCCTAAGGATTTACTTTATGCATTTCCCTCTCGCCTCGGGGTCCCTTTAATCGTAGAGGATGAATTATACGGGTTTATACTGACTAATCGTATAGAAAACAACCCTGAATTTGGACAGGATGATTATATTATCGCTGAAGCCCTTATGCAGCTATTTAGCACATCTCTTTCTAATTACAAGAGTTATCAAGACCTTCATGAGGCCAAATTAGAATTAGATGAAAAGATATTCAACCTCTTTGCAATTAATCAGTCTTCTAAAGTTCTCCTTAGCGAGCTTAATCTATCTAATCTTTATAGTCTTTCTATAGACGTCTTTTCAGAACTTACCCAAAGTTCCATTACATCCTTCTTTTTATATGATGATAAGGGGGAATGTTTTACCCTCCGAGGAATGAAAGATACTTTTAATCCCAATAATAACTTTGTGTTATCCGTATATCCCACCCACGATTACCATCTAGATAGAATGAAGCCTATTTTGGATATGAATAATTTAGAGGATGCTGCATTTTTCAATAGCTTTTTTAACAATATACAAGACATAATGCCTCTCCTTAATCCTTCATATATAGTACTTCTTATAAAAAACGGCAAGTTGCTAGGCTTTGTAACCTTAGGAGAAAGTATTACAGAAAAGCCCTATAATAAAGGAATTTTTGAATTAATTGAAAGCCTTGCCTCCTCAACATATATAGCTTTATCCAATGCTAAGTACTTTAATGAAACCAATGAACAAAAGGCATTATTGCAAAATAAATTTGACCGTTTAGTTTCTCTTAATCATCTAATGAAAAATATAAACAGTGCCTCTACAGTTGATCAGTTATCCCGCTTAATTCTAAGTACCCTACATATTTCCTTTGGGATAAAAAAAGGTTTTTTAGCCTTATCGGATGCCTCTCATAGTAACTTTAAAATCTTAGAATCCATTGGCATGAAAAACTGCCCTCAGATCTTTACCTTAACTGAAAATATGTCTTGTTTGATAGAAGGAGAGCATTTTATTGTTAATAGTAAGGATCAACTTCCAGTATTGCTTCCTAAGGAGTTGTCTGATTGCTTAGATTGCGGAAGTGGAGCCCTTTTTGTTCCAATTTGTATTGAGAGGATTGAAACTGAATTATTAGGCGTTATAGCAATCTTTGAGTTTTCTGAAACCATCATTTCAGACCAAGAAAGTGTGCTTATTGTAGATACCATTGCTAACCATATTGCTCCTGTATTGTACCATTTAAATCAAATGGAAGTTCAAAGCAACCTCCTATCTCCTAACCATCAAAATATACTCTTTAAGGATTTGGAGTCGTATATTGTTGAAGCAGAAGAATTATTTATGGATTTAGAAATAATTCATATACACAGTAACAGTTTTTCATTTAATGAGATAAAACTTCCCGATGTATTTATAGAACAGTTTAAACACTTTTACCCGATTTCAAAAACCGATGTATTTATAGTTGCCTTTGAAAGTTCTAACTCTGAAGACTTAAATCTCCTACTTCCTAAGGAATATGATTTATCAATTTATAAATACAAGAAGGATTTTTTCTCCTTAGAGGAGTTTAAGAGATTATTCTCATAAAAATATATAAAACCACAAAAAAATACCTGCTAAGCAGGTATTTTTAATTAAGTTATGACCCAAAATGCCGTTTCCCTGTATTTTGATGCCCTAGCCCCAGCTAGGTGGGTATTCTCATTAGAATATTTGCCTTCCTTCGCCCAAAGGGAATTACTTAAGGCCTGACATCCACTCTAAAATATGGAATTCCC
>JGI24707J26582_10003356_pt1 | contig 11572 bp, 11 predicted proteins | sample BioPla1DNA1_FD_26582 | JGI IMG/M metagenome (IMG submission 26582) | reverse complement strand
TTTATTTTTCAAAGTCGTTATTTCAAAGCGTTTTTAGACAATTTTGCTTTAGGAGCAAATTTAATACCCGAAACTACTTGACACAGTCACCCTCAACGAATGATTTGCACATGAACGAAAGGTAAGATAGTATTTAGCATAGAAACAATATATGCAGGTTAATTTATACAAGGAGGGTTTCGAATGGGGACATCTGATCAAACGCGTTTGTTTTCGGCTTTGGATAAAGAATCACTAAATACGAGAGAAACCTTACAAAAAGTTTGGAAAGCATTAGAAGATAAAGGCTATCAACCGTTAGATCAAATTGTTGGATATTTAGTTTCAGGCGATCCGTCTTATATTACTGCTCACGATGATGCTAGGAGTTTGATTCAAGAAATTGAAAGAAACGATCTTTTAGAACAAATTGTGGCCTATTACTTTAAAGGATTGGCCTAGGGGGTGCGCTATGTCTCGGTTAATAATTGAAGGTGGAAAACCTCTTAAGGGGTCAGTAGAAATAAGTGGAGCAAAAAATAGTGCATTGGCCATTATTGTGGCTGCAGCATTAGCAACAGAAGGAGAGTCTGTCTTAGAAAATATTCCTCACGGTAGTGATGTTGGTACTGTTTGTGAAATCTTAAGGGATTTAGGAGCCGAAGTATGGTTTGACGATGATAATAAATTGCATATTCGCGGACAAAACTTATATAAGCATCAGGCATCTTACGATTTAGTTCGCAAAATGCGTGCATCTTTTTATAGTGCTGGTTTATTATTAGCCCGCCTTGGAAAAGCAGAAGTTCCTTTACCAGGTGGTTGTGCCATAGGTTCTCGACCAGTAGATTTTCATATTAAGGGCTTTACTCAAATGGGTGCTGAAGTAGCTATTGAACATGGTTATATGAAAGCAAAAGCAGAAAATCTAAAAGGTGCTCAAATTTATGTGAATCGGGCAAGTGTAGGCACGACCATCAATCTTATGATAGCCGCTTCTTTAGCTGAGGGTACGACTATTTTAGAAAATGCCGCCAAAGAACCAGAGGTTGTTGACGTGGCCATTTTCCTCAATGGTATGGGCGCCCGTGTGCGAGGCGCGGGAACAGAAGTTATCCGCATCGAAGGCGTTGATAAATTACGCGGTATTGAATATTCGATTATTCCCGATCGAATTGAAGCGGGTACATTTTTATTTGCCGCGGCAATTACCGGGGGAGATGTTTTATTANAAAGCGTTGTAGCAGAGCATCTTCGAGTACCCATAGTTAAGCTTGAAGAAGCGGGAGTCATTATTACCCGTGGTGATAATAATCTCAGGGTGCAAGCTCCTAATAGGCTAAAACCTGTTGACGTTGAAACAATGCCTTATCCGGGTTTCCCCACCGATTTACAGCAACCCTTGGTGGCAGCCATGTGCTTGGCAGATGGTACAAGTGTTGTTAGGGAAACCATTTTTGATCGGTTTCGTTATGTAGACGAACTACGTAGAATGGGTGCCGACATTAAAACTGATCAGGGGACTGCAATTATTCGCGGTGTACCGAGCTTAACGAGTGCTCCGGTTGAGATTACCGACCTTAGGGCAGGGGCAGCGCTGGCAATTGCCGGTCTAGCGGCCGAAGGGCGTACCGAGCTTAACGGTGTGGAGATCTTAGAGCGCGGATATGAATTTTTCGCCGATAAGCTCAGACAGTTAGGTGCCAAAGTATATAAGGAAGACAGTAATATTGATGATAGAAGGAAAGTTGCAATTAAATAGGGACCTGCGGGTCCTTTTTTAATATCCTCCTAGACAGGAATTCCATATGGAATTCGAGAAATGTAGGAAAGAGTAAAAAAGGGGGTGGGCTGACTGTCTGTCCAGTTTTATACACATAGTGATTATTCTTTATTAGAGTCAGTTCTCACCGTGGAGTCATTAGTCAATCATGCCAAAAAACTCGGTATAAAAAGCCTTGCTTTAACTGATCACAACTCAACTGCCGGTCATGGAGAATTTGAAGAATTGTGTATAAAAGCAGGTATCCGACCTGTTTTTGGCGTTGAATTGGATCTGGCTTTCGGTTTTGACAAGTCGGTCACCTCGGTTGTGTTTATAGCCCGTGATTCGCAAGGATACGGTAATCTCTTGCGCCTGGCTTCTATGCCTAAACCCGTATCGTGGGATGTATTAACGGGGTTTAGGGAAGGTTTAGTTCTCTTAGAGGGTGGAAGTAAGGGCAAGATTACATGCTTGCTTAGGGAAGGCAAAATAGAAGATGCCCTTAGGGTTCATGCTAGATATACAGAAGAATTCGGTCAAAATTATTATCTGCGCCATGAAATTGGACAAAGGGAAAAATTTTGGGATACCTTCCCGGAACAGAATATTATTCTCTGCCAAGATATTCGGCACATTGATCTAAATACTAACCAAGCATTGGAGCTACTGGCTAAGATTGGCGGTATTGAAGCAAAGGTGCCCGAACATCCTTTTTTAAGTTGGGAAGAGATGGCTTCTCAGTTTGTTGGTCCACAAAGCATTTTAAAGAACACATTGGAATTAGCTGAAAGCTGTAGGGTTAAACTAGCTCGAGAAGATATTCTGCCGCCACACCCCGACGGTGAAAGCTTGGAGAAACTCGTGTGGGAAGGAGCCGAACAGCGTTTTGGCAAGATAGATTTGACGGTTAAAGAACGCTTAGAAAATGAACTGTCTATTATTAATGATCTTAACTTTAGCGACTATTTTTTAATTGTCGCCGATTTGGTTCGTTTCGCTAAAAGGGCACAAATCCCCGTGGGACCCGGGAGAGGAAGTGCAGCAAGTAGCTTAGTGGCCTATTGTCTCGGAATAACTGAAATAAATCCACTACACTGGGGTTTGCTTTTTGAACGTTTTTTAAACAAGGCCAGACAAAATCGTCCCGATATTGATCTTGATTTTTGTTACGAAAGGCGAAATGAAATCATTGCCTACGCAGTTGAGCGGTTTGGTCCTGAGCATGTGGCCCAAATCGGTACGTATGGCACATTTGGCGCCCGCTCCTCACAACAAGAGGTCGTAAGGCATTTAGGGACAGACAACCCAACCATAGCGGAGCAAATTCTCGGATTAAAGCGTCATCAGTCTACACATGCAGCCGGCATTGTCATTACCGGTCAGCCAATTCAAGATATTAGTGCTATTTATCCCCACCGAGACTTTCCCGTCACCCACTTAGATATGTATAGTTTAGAAAATCTCGGTGTACTTAAGATTGACGTTTTAGGCTTAAGAACACTAACATTTTTAAATAATATAGTGGGGGAAATAAAAAAAAGGGAACCCCACTTTTCCCCGGCTGANATTCCTTTAGAAGATGAAGCAACCTTTGAGCTTTTATCTCAAGGTAAAACACTTGGTATTTTCCAGTTAGAAAGTGATTTATTCAGAAAATTACTCAGATCCATGCAACCTAATTCCTTTAATGACCTAGTGGCTCTTTTGGCACTTGGCAGACCCGGGCCTTTAAGTATCTTTCCTGAGTATTTAAAAAGAAGAGAAGGTGCGGGTGAAATTAATTATCCCCATCCGGGACTAGAGGAGATCTTAGGAGAAACACATGGTTTGATCCTTTATCAAGAGCAAGTAATGCTCATAGCCCATTATTTTGGAGGNTTATCCTTGGGTGAAGCGGATTTATTGCGTCTAGCTTTAGGGAAGAAAGATCACCAAGCAATTCAACGGTGGGAACAGCGTTTTATTGAAGGTTCCACAGGTAAATCCCTGATTTCTTCAGGCGATGCCAAGCGAATATTTAAGATGATTACAAAATTTAGTGGTTATGCATTTAATAAAGCCCACAGTGTGAGCTATGCATTAATTTCTTGGCGTGCAGCTTATCTAAAGGCCCGTTATCCCGCTGAGTTTTACGTTACACTATTGCGAGATGGGATAACGGGAGACGAATTAACGCACCATCTCTTGGATTGCCAAAGTTTGGGTGTGAAAGTACTACAGCCGAGTATACTTTACTCTAAAGCGCAGGCAACACTAGAAGCAGATGGCATTCGTTTAGGTCTATGTACAAACAGACAAATTACCCCACAGGATGCAGATTTAATCGTGCAAACCCGCAAACGGCGAAGGATTGATAGCTGGAATGATTTTAGGCAAAGGATTAGGCTAGACGCAAAGTCTTTGGAAAAATTGGTTCTTAGTGGTGCTTGTGATGATTTAGGCGATAGATACAAATTAGCCAGATCCATAAACCTTCCAATCACGGGAGGGCTAGAGTTGTTAGACGCAGAGCGTGAATTATTGGGGATTTACGCTAGCAGACATCCTGCAACCCTGTTTGAACCACTGCTACGCAATTTACAGGGCGATTTAGACGTAGTTGTAGGTAAAATATTGGATATTGGTGGCAATGATACTCAAATACCGGGAGTCTTAGACAGCCCTCAAGGTGTGGTTATGTTTCAGACACGGGGCGGAAAAGCAAGGCAAGATCTCCAAAAAGGCCGGTTTGTTGCCTTATTTGGTACATGCGATAAGGGTTTGTGGCAAGTAAAATGGTTTTTAAAGCTAGGACCGATTCTTTTAATATCCCCTAAGCAAGATGAGTTGCAAATTATCAAGACAATCTTACAAGAAGAGCAAGGTCCGCATCCGGTGGTGTTAAGGTTAGGTGAAGGAATTGCTTATCATTTGCTCCCTAAACAATTTTGGGTAAAGAATGTGGAGAAAATCGAAAAAGAGCTAAGAAAATCCCAGTTAGTTTATGTTTGGTTTGATCCTTGGAAAGAAAATGTTTCTTAGAAGGGATTTTTTGACCACTAACGAAATAAATTGCGTATTGGAGGGGTAAATGTGAGCTATAAAGAAGATTCTTATATTATGGTGAAAGCTCAAGAAAACGGAGTTACTATTATAGGATTAACCAGAGGTTTTAATACAAAATTTCATCACACCGAAAAGCTAGATAAAGGAGAAGTTTTAATTGCCCAATTTACAGAACATACTTCTGCGATTAAAATAAGGGGTAAGGCAACAATTTACACAAGCTTAGGAGAAACAGAGTCAGAATAAAAAGGGAGGTCCCGCAATAATGTGGACTGTAGTATATATTGCCCCCAATAGACCTATTGCTGATATGTTGAAGGAACTGCTGGAAAATGCCGGAATATTACCCATGCTTAGACCTATGGGTGTTCCTCATATGGGGAGTTCGGCCAGTGTTGAAATCTTAGTTCCGGAATCTGAGGTAGACGAAGCAAACGAAATTATTGCAGCTTCGTTCGGATAAGGGTGGGAAAAAATGCTTAATGTATTTAGAAGTAAGCCAAAGTACGCGACGGTAAAACCGCACGAAAAGATCGAACGCAAAGATTTTCCCGATAATCTTTGGACCCGTTGCGAACATTGCGGAAAAATGATCTACACCAAAGAGCTTGAAAAAGACAGTTTTTTGTGTTCCAGTTGTGGGCACCATTTTCGTGTCTGCGGTGAGCAAAGATTGATTGCCCTAATTGAAGAAAGTGATANTTTTCAACCTTTGACTCCTTTAGTGGCCAACAACCCTTTAGATTTTCCCGGTTATCCCGAGAGAATAAAAAAGGCCCAAGAACAAACGGGATTAGATGATGCGACCATTATTGGGAAAGCNAGTATTCAAGGTTCTCCTTGTATTTTAGGCATTATTGATTTTTCTTTCATTGGTGGGAGCATGGGTTCAGTGGTTGGTGAACAACTGGTGAGAGGGTTCGAAAAGGCCATAGAAGAACGTNTTCCCGTAGTAATCTTCTCCGGTGGAGGCGGCGGTGCGCGGATGCATGAGGGAATCTTTAGCTTGATGCAAATGGCCAAAACCGCCCAAGCAGTGGGAAGGCACGATCGTGAGGGTCTTTTATTTATATCAGTATTGACCCACCCAACAATGGGTGGAATTTACGCGAGTTTTGCTTCTTTAGGAGACATTATTTTAGCCGAACCCGGNGCCTTGATAGGATTTGCCGGACCGCGTATTGTAGAAGAAACCACGAGACAAAAATTGCCCGATGGCTTTCAAAGGGCCGAATATGCACTACAGCACGGTATGATTGATGATATAGTTCCCCGTAACCAGATGGTAGATTATGTGGGCAAAATTTTGGCTTGGCATAGGTAGGTGAAAACAATGATACAGGCGTTTGAGTGGGAAAAACCCTTAGTTGAGCTGGAGGAACGAATTCGCGAGTTGAAGCAATATGTTGATACCGCGGATATGGACTTTAGTGAAGAGATCAGAACTTTAGAGCGAAAAGCTTTTAAGTTAAGAAAGGAAATCTACGAGAGTCTCACACCTTACCAGCGGGTGATCATGGCGCGCCATCCTAAGCGGCCTACTACTTTAGATTATATAGACATGTTATTTGATGAATTTGTGGAGTTTCATGGCGATCGTGCATTCCGCGATGATCAAGCGATTGTGGGTGGAGTTGCACTTTTTGAAGGCCAACCCGTAACGGTGCTTGGACCTCAAAAAGGACGTGATACTAAAGAGAACATTGCCAGAAACTTTGGTTTGCCTCATCCGGAAGGTTATCGCAAAGCACTGCGACTAATGAAACAGGCGGAAAAGTTCAAAAGACCCATTATTACTTTAATTGACGTTGTCGGCGCTTACCCCGGTATAGAAGCTGAAGAACGTGGACAAGGGTTAGTAATTGCCGAATGCATTGAACAAATGTCCTTTTTGGAGACCCCTATCTTAGCTATTATCACCGGCGAAGGGGGTAGCGGAGGGGCTTTAGCAATCGGTGTAGGCGATAGAATCCTCATGTTGGAGCAAGCTTGGTATTCGGTCATTTCACCTGAAATGTGCGCCAACATTCTTTGGAAAGATTCTTCGCGAGCAGCCGAAGCGGCAGATTTATTAAGATTGACCCCTACAGACTTATTGAAATTTGGTATAATAGATGATGTGATTACAGAACCACTCGGCGGGGCCCANAGGGATCACGCTCATACAGGTAGGCAACTTAAGGCATTTATACGACGNTATTTAGCCCTAATTAATAAGATACCGAGAGATCGATTGGTAGAAGAACGTCTAGCACGTTTTCGCCGAATCGGTGATTTTACAGAAAAGCAAATTGAAGATTTATAATTGAAGATTTATAGATGATAGGTTAAAGAAGAAGGCGGGATTGTTTTGTCAAGAAGGATTGGAGTTTTAACAAGTGGGGGAGACGCCCCGGGAATGAATGCTGCGATTCGTACTGTTGTACGTTCGGCCCTACATTATGGTATGGAACCATGGGCAATTTCCCGCGGTTATCATGGCTTAATCAATGGTGATATGGAGCCAATAAAAAGCCGAGACATGTCCGGAATTATCCAGCGGGGCGGCACAATTCTTAAAAGTGCACGCTCAGATCAGTTTAGAACTCCCGAAGGACAAGCTAAGGCAGCGGCTATGCTAGATGAAAAAGGTATTGATTCATTGGTCGTTATTGGTGGAGATGGATCATTTAAAGGAGCCNTNCACCTTGAAAAGCTTGGCATTAATGTAATTTGCATTCCGGCAACGATTGATAATGATATTGCTTGTACTGATTACTCCATTGGGTTTGATACGGCGGTTAATAATGTAATAGACTCTGTGAACAAGATCCGCGATACGGCAAGTAGTCATGACCGAGTTTATGTTGTTGAAGTAATGGGTCGTGATTCCGGTTACATTGCTCTTTATTCCGGATTGGCAGGCGGAGCAGATGTGATTTTGATTCCGGAAGTGCCTTACGATGTTGAAGAAGTTTGTAAACAAATAGAATGGGCCAATGGCCAGGGGAAAACTTATAATATTGTCATGGTGGCTGAAGGTGTAAAATCAGTTTCCGGCAAATCGCCCGAAGAGTCCCCTTCCATGGAAATAGGTCATTATATACAAGAAAAAACAGGGTATGATACTAGAATAACTATTTTAGGTCATATTCAGCGTGGTGGAGCGCCTACAGTTCGCGATCGGCTACTAGCAAGTCGCTTGGCCTATCAAGCCATTGAATTGATTAATCAAGGAAAAAGCGGAAAAATGTTAGGTGAGGTCGATCAGGTTGTTAAAGCATTCGACTTGTCATATGCCCTAGCGCAAGAAAAGCAATTAAATCTAGACTACTATCACTTATCGAAAATACTCGCATCCATNTAGCAAAGGGAGGTATGAGAATGCGTAAAACTAAAATTGTTTGTACTATAGGTCCCACCAGTGAAAGCCCGGAAGCAATCAGAGCATTGCTGCGTGCCGGGATGAATGTTGCGCGCTTAAATTTTTCCCATGGTACGTTTGATGAGCATCTTGAACGTATTATTAACTTAAGGGAAGCGGCCGAAGAATTAGGAGTTAATTTAGCCATCCTTTTAGATATACAAGGTCCGAAGATAAGGGTTGGACAGATGGCAGACGGTCCCGTTGAACTAATTCCGGGAAAACAATATATTTTAACTGTTGATGAATATTTAGGTGATGAAGAGAAAGTTCACGTAGATTACGAAAACTTAAATCGCGATTTGCGTCCCGGTTCAGTGGTTTATATTGACGATGGATTACTGGAATTACAGGTTAAAGAAATAATCGGTCCTGACGTGGTTTGCGAAGTAATTGTAGGTGGCGAATTAAGCTCCCGAAAGGGCTTGTCATTGCCTGGAGTTGATGTTGATTTACCACCCATAACCAAAGAAGATGAGGAGCATATCAGGTTTGGTGTAACTCATAATGTGGATTTCATTGCTGCATCCTTTGTACGTAAAGCGGAGCACGTGGAGACGGTTAGAGAGATTATTCGAGATGCAGGGGGTACCCAGCATATTATTTCCAAGATCGAAAGTGACGCGGGCTTGCGTAACATTGATGAAATCATAGCCGCTTCCGATGGAATTATGGTCGCCAGGGGCGATCTAGGTGTGGAGATTCCCACCGAGGAGGTACCCTTGGCCCAGAAGATGCTGATTCGAAAATGTAATTTAGCAGGTAAACCCGTAATAACCGCTACTCAAATGTTGGATTCCATGATTCGCAATCCAAGACCGACAAGGGCGGAGGTAACGGATGTATCTTCGGCTATTTTTGAAGGCACTGACTGTGTCATGCTTTCCGGTGAAACAGCCGCGGGTAAATATCCCATCAAAGCGGTACAAGTAATGGATAAAATTGCTTGCCGAATTGAGCAGGTCATGGATTACCAAGGAATTTTAAACCGTAAAATGAGTGAGGGACGTACATCTGTTGAACAGGCCGTATCTTTAGCGGTATGTCAAGTTACCCAGGATCTTGAGCTTGATGTGATTATTTGTTCTACCGCATCAGGTGCCACCGCCAGATCCGTTTCTCAAAAGCGTCCGAAAGCCACAATTTTCGCGGCCAGTCCAAATCCTCAGGTTGTTAGGCAATTAGCCATGGCGTGGGGGGTTTATCCGGTTTTGGTTGATCATGCAACCGAAATTGAAGTAATGGTTGAAAACGCTGTTCGTGAGGCGAAGGAAGCCGAATTGGTTGACTCAGGTGACATTGTCTCTATTATTGCCGGAGTATTAGTAGATAAGGCCGGTAGTACAAATATGTTACAGGTTCATAAAGTTGAATAATTTGCGTTTAGATAGTAGGTGAACTTGTGAAAGTTGGAAAACTATCGGGGAAGCTTTTAAAGAAAATGGTCTTATCCACAATTCAATTTCAACGTGAAGACGTTTTAGTCCACGCCGGCTTAGGTGAGGATTGTGCAGTTATAGATTTTGGTGACCAAGTTTGTCTAATTTCCAGTGATCCCATCACCGGTGCTTTTGAAGGCATAGGTGAACTGGCGGTTCATGTTGCCTGCAATGATATTGCAGCAAATGGAGGTAGCCCCATAGGTGTTCAAATAGTTCTTTTGCTTCCAGAACACATACATGAAGGCAAAATTACGGAGATTATGACTGATATCCAAATAACCGCTTCGAAACTTGGCGTGGAAGTAATAGGAGGTCATACCGAAATAACTGATAAGGTAAGGGAATGTGTTGTTGTTGCCACAGCCGTAGGTCGGGCTCCTAAAGATGGTTACATTACTTCGCGCGGAGCCAAAATAGGAGATTCTTTAGTTATCAGTAAGGGTGTGGGCATTGAAGCCACCACCATTTTAAGCAGGGATTTCCCTCATCGATTACCGTTTTCAATTAGTGATGCGGAAATTTCGGACTTCACTGAAAAGCTTTCCGTGGTTCCTGAAGGTCTTATCGGCGCCGGGTTCGGAGTAAATGCCATGCATGACATTACTGAGGGCGGTTTATTAGGTGCCACTAGAGAAATTTGCCACGCGGCGAATGTGGGGGCTTTAATTTGGGAGCGGGAAGTTTATGTACCTGAATTAACAGCGAGAATTTGTAATCATTTAGCTTTGGATCCTTTGGCCCTCTTATCATCAGGTTCCATGTTAATGGTAACCTCCGATGGGGAGGGTTTAGTTCGAAAGCTGGAGAAAGATAATATTCAAGCGTTCATAGTCGGTAAGATTACTGATGGTACAGAACTAATCGTTCAAAGAGAAACCGGTGAGATGGAAGCCGTTGGCGAACATGTTGAAGATGAATTATGGAGATTTTTTGCAGAAGTAGATTCAATAGAATAGGAGTCCTAATATGCAATTGGAAGCTAATCCGGGAAAAGTTCTAGAATTGGAAGTAGACGGCAAGACATATCTGCGTTTACCCATTAAAACCGATGTTATTAAGCCCTCCCATGATATTGTGGAGGTCGTGAGTCAGTTTACTAAGGGATTGGTTCAAAAGGGAGATTTGTTGGTAGTTAGTGAAAAAGTAGTGGCCATTACTCAAGGAAGGGCCTTCAAAATTGACGAAATTAAGCCTAGACCACTGGCCGTTTTTTTGAGTAAATTTGTTCATAGATCTCCTTATGGAATAGGTTTAGGTTCTCCCGAGACGATGGAACTGGCACTGCAGGAAGTGGGTTCTTTAAAGATACTCTTTGCCGCCTTAGTTGCCGCAATAGGTAAAATCTTCGGCATAAGAGGCTTGTTTTATCGAATTTGCGGAGACAAGGCAAGGGCCATAGATGGACCTTGCGATTATACCCTACCCCCCTATGATAATTATGTGGTTAAGGGTCCTTTGAATCCTGAATTGGTGGCTAAGCAGATAAGTTCAGCCGTAGGCTGTGCCGTTGCAATCATTGATGCTAATGATTTAGGCGTTAATATCTTGGGAGTTTCGGAGTCGAGTATTGATAATACTGCGATTACTTTATTAGAAAAATTACTTAAAGACAATCCCCTAGGTCAATCAACTGAACAGACCCCGTTTGGGATTATCCGTTTAGCCGAAAAGATCGATGTTGCTGAACCTTCATTATCCACATCTANTTAATGGTTTTCGATCGTTAAATACGAGAATGAGCTATTTTTATAGCTCATTCTCGCTTCATTGCTTTAATTAGCGTTGATCGTCGATGTTTGCATCACTATTATTGTTACTTAGATCTACAATAGGGTCGTATGGTGGCCCGGCAGGGGTGCCAACTAAAAGGGCAATATCCACGGCATTAGCCGGACTGCCCCAAGAGTTTCCTGAGAACATATAAATCGCTCCATCAAC
>JGI24707J26582_10003354_pt1 | contig 11576 bp, 8 predicted proteins | sample BioPla1DNA1_FD_26582 | JGI IMG/M metagenome (IMG submission 26582) | reverse complement strand
TATTTCTGAATTCAATAATTGCCAACATGCTTTGAAATAATTGCTTTAAAGAATCTTCATTTGTTTTCTCGAGTTTTTGTCGCAAAATAGTTTGATACATTTTAAGGTTTGGATTTCGAACATTAGCAGGTTGCGGTAACCTTTGCTTATAAATCCATCCCAATTTCATAAAGCTTTCATATACACAAAACTTATTTATTTCAGTGATAATATGTTTATCAGTATCACTATTTTTTCGAACCATTAAATTAGGATATACAAAACCTGTTTTTTGAGCAATAGGAGTCATTCTTCTTATAGTTTGTTTCATACTTACAGGGCCAGACATTCCTTGAGCATATACTTCTTCATTTTCCATATAGTAATCATAATCTATATAATATCGCATTACTCGAAAGTATGCCTGGACTGGAAACCTAATTGTTTTTAATACTTGATTAGAAGAAATTTGTGAAACCCTGGACTGTTTATCATTATAAGCTGACAAAACCGATATCAAGTCAATAATATCATCGCGTAAATTCTCTTCTTTTTTTGAGATATTATATCCTATAGGGAAATTCACACTAATTTCATGCTTGTCTCCCTTAATTTCTGATTTAATACCTACAAATGTATCTCCTTCTTTATTCGTTGCATTTCTACAATAACTATTCAAAGTTTTGGATAACACTACATCAGTAAAAGCTTTACTCATCCTCACTATCCTCTACATCTAATGTTCTATACAAATTTTCTTTTATGTCTTGATTGAACACATTGAATCTTTCTTCACCAACAGAATAGTTAAAAATATCCAAAACTTTTTCTAAGCTTTTATATTCAACATCGAACAACTCATCTCTACTGAATTTGAATGCATCATCCCAAAGATATTTAATAACTTTATCCCCAAATCTTGAATTCAAATCCTTAACAGCTTTATCGATTTTATCTGCATCTCTATCATTAATACTATATTTTTGTATTACATCATCAAGGTTTTCTTCTTTACTATAGTATTTTAAAATTTCTTCTGTTACAAAGTAAGCACCTAATCTCTTATCCTCTGACGATAATGTAGCAGCACTACTTGTAATAATTTGGTCATTAATAACTGTATTAAATCTTTTCCATGTCACATTTGTATCAAGTATTGGTTTTGAAGCATGTTCAGCCTTTGATACATCATTTTCAATCATCTTCATATCCCATCTTCTTTGAAATGCAGTATCTAAAGTAAATACATTTTGATCCGCGGTATTCATTGTTGCTAGAATATGTAAATTAGAAGGAAGATAGATAGGCTTTTCTTTCTCATCAAAAACTTCATTAGCTATATTGTAATTCGTAATTTCATATGAACTTTTTCCATCATCATCTCTATCAAGTAACTGGAATATATCTCCAAATATTGCTGGAGCATTACCTCGATTAATTTCCTCAATAACAAGATAGTAGTGGTCTCCAGGATTTTCAATCGCTTTTTTTAGTACTCTTGTAAAAGGGCCTGGTGTGAAGTCATAAGTAATTTCTTTATCGTCACCCTCCCCCTTTACTGTTGGTAATATTTGTCCAATAAAATCCGTATTCATATAATCCGGGTGGAAAACCACTCGTTCCATAAATTTAAAATCATTACAGTATTCCTTTTCAATTTTATAGCTTTTACCTGAACCGGGGACACCATATAGTAAAACGTTATTTCCACCCTTTACTCGATTAACATAATCACTTTTCGATTCATGTACTTCTTGTATTTCTTGAATAGTAACCTTTGGAATGTCATAATATGCACAAAAGTTCTCATATGAAAAACGTTCGAAAAATTCCTTTTCATCCATGTTATTTTCCATAGGTAGAGTTGAATTCACTTTTTCTATGATGCGATTCAATTCATCTATATTGTTTTCAATAATGAAGAGTTCATCGTTTTCATTTAATGATATTGGATAGCCATAAGCCTGAATAGCATTCTTTAAAATATCACTACTTTTCCCATCACCAAAATGTTTTGTTGAGAAGTCTTCAAAGTGCACCCTATTACTTTCCGAATTTAATAACTCATTAGCAATCGCTACAAAAATAGAAATAGGCGGATCATCTGACTTTACATAAGGATTTGGAGATACATACATTTTAAACCAAAAGTGTAAATACCTCTCTAGGTTTTCATCGTCAAAAGAATATAAATAACTTTGAACTTTAAATTTTTCTCCACGACATTCGAGCCCTAATTGACAAGCATGTTGATATGCAGTTCGTTTATAACCTCTTAGCTTCTCTTCTATTTGATCTATTGCTTCTGATCGTGGCATGTCATATATCATATCTGGATATATTTTTAAAATCGTTTTTAAATTATCTAAAGTGAAGTTTCTCCACCTGGCTAATGGAGTATATCCCATAGTTTATTCCCCCTTCTTCAAATTGGGATAGTATTCTAATATTTTATCTACAATTGCTATTAAAACATCTACAACTATCGAATTTCCCGCCTGTTGATAAGCTGGGGTGTCAGCCACAACAATTTTAAAACTATCGCAAAAACCCATTAATCTCATACATTCCCTAGGAGTTAACTTTCTTAAACGCCCCTCTGTCGTAACATAGTTATCTACCCCAGCCCTGTGCATTTTATGCATAGAGGTTAGTAACGGCCGTGCAACATCTAAATCTGTTTCTGGTCGTGAATAAAATCCTTTCGTACCAGAAGACAATACGTATTTTTTTACTTTCTCTGACAAGAAATATTTTTCTAAATCCTGAATTGTTTTCTCTTTGTCTTTGTTTTCCTCAACAAAAACAAAATCACCATGCCAGTTAAATTGCTGATTCTTTTTTTGGCATAATTGAATATCACCATCTATTTGGGTGTAACGTTTATCTAAATTCTTTTTATCTGTAACAAAACTAACTCCTTTTGGTGGCAAGAAATATTTCCCTGAAACATTATCTACGAGATAATCTTGCATTGTTTTATCCAGTTTAATTGGATCAGGAAATTTAAATTCTTTTACTTTTAAATCCTTTCTAAATCCAACTACAAATAATCTTTCTCTGTTTTGTGGTACTCCATAATCTTTAGCATTTAAAATATCATCGTGCCATTCATAGTTCAGTTCGTCAAATACATCCTTCATTGTTCTCCAGGTATTTCCGTCATCATTACTTAAGACTGCTTTGACATTTTCATAAATAAATACCTTGGGTTGTATCTCTTTAACAAGTCGAGCAAATTCATAAAATAGGGTTCCTCTCGTATCTTCTAGTCCCCTTTGTTTCCCAACTAAACTAAAGGATTGACAAGGACTCCCTCCAACAAATAAATCTACCTGGTTATGATACTGCCTTCCATCTAAGAATGAAGCATTCCAATGAAAATGCTTTGGGTCTATATTATAATTGGCCATATAAGATTCTCTAACTCTATTTCGATGTTCTTGGCCTTCATAAAGCTTATTTACGTATGCATTCTTTTCCTCAAACGACTCGATATTTTTCAAGTCTTCTAAAACTGCGGATGTATTAATTTTCTCATGTAACATAGAAAGCGCATCTGAAACTTCTCTTAATATCTTAACCGATTGTTTAAATTCAGTAATATCGACTAATTTTGTATACTCATTACTTTGAGCCATACTTTTGAAATAATCACTTACAACAAAATCCCCGCCATGAAGTCTTTTATAATCAGCTTCTATTTTAATAAATGACTTTTTGGCTTCAATATATTTATGTATCGGTGAATGGTTAGCAGATTCATAAATTTTTATCCATTCTGTATAAGCCTTGTGAACATTTTTATTAAAGTAATTTTCTTCAATAAAATTTGATAGTAAGTCTTTTGATAAGTCTATCAATTCTTCCTGATAGTCTATTTCAGCTATAAAATCTTTATACTTTTTATTTATATTAAAAAAGCTATTTGCTAATTCAATAGTATACTCATCTTGATTAGATTCTACCTCTGTTGAAATTTTTTTAATCATCTTATCTAAAATATTAAATTCATTCTCAACTTCATCGATTTCAGGTAATATTTTTTCACTTAATACATCAATATCACCATTATCACATGCAAATACTATTTCATGAGATAATCCCATTCTTTTCAATGCATGTTCTATTGCACCAATTCCACTAAACACAGTTGCTAATTTAATCATTAAAAAGTCTCCTTATCTCTATTGAGATCATTCTTAATAATCTCCATTATATCTCCAACATCACACTCTAACGTTTTGCAAATTTTTGTTATAGATTCCATTGAGACTGCTTCATTCTTCCCCATCTTAGCTATAACATTACTACTTACACAAGCAGCATTTTTTAGTTGTGTCTTATTCATATTTTTATCTATTAATAATTTCCACAGTTTGTTATAAGAAACACTCATAACGCACCATCCCTTTATATTACTTATAGTTCTTTACTGAGTATTTATTATACCGTATATCTATCTATAATGAAATATTCTTAGCTTATATCAATATTTATTTGATTTCAGATGATAAAATTGCAGTTTATTCATCCTATCAACTCCCCTACCAAAAATCTATTCTATCTACTCAACCCTACATTTACTGAAAACTACGCTACCTTTTCGGCAAAATAAAAATAAGATTTCCCAGCTTGGACATTCTCCAATTTCACTGAAAAACCTTATTCTATCAATACTTCAACCGTTCCTATTCATCCACCCTAGACATCAATGCTACCAACTCGACATGATGTACTTAGGCTATTTTATGTTTAGTAAGAAGTTAGCCAAAATCTTATAATTAGGCACCTTCACACTATATCTTATCAAATTAAAACTCGTATTTTTGTTAGGCTATTTTACAAATTATATGTAATAAATATTATTCATTCCTTATGGGTAAATACACCTGAGACATTATTTTTATATCAGGTGTTTTTGGATCCTCTACCTGGCTATCTAATATCTCTCTCATTAATGCCATACAAAATTTCATTCCAACTTCCTCAGACAATATATCTTTTAAGTATATATTAGTATGATCATAGCTTTCTGGAAAATTAATAGTGAAATATGTCATTTTCTCTAGTTTTTGTTCCCATATTCTATATTTTATCGTACCTCTACCATCTAATTTTACCTTGATACTCTTAGATAGAAATTTATCTATTTGGCCTACTCTGCTCCATGTAGCCAAATTCTTATTTATATACACTTCGTCCCAAGCGTCAAAAAGGGGATAATGCAGTAGTAAGTTCCTTACAAAACTAAACAAATCATCTGCAATTATTCCCTCTAGCTGAGGGCGTCCGCCTTTTTTAATCCATTTCATATATTCTTTAATTGGTTCATAACTTAATAATTCTTTATAAATTGAAAATGCTTCTCTTAGTTTATAGAACCTTAGTTTAGCATCCTTATTAATAAAATCGTCATTTACAATATCCTCATATAAATCATAAAATCTATTATAAAATAAAAGTAATGCCTGTCTTTCTATTTCGTTTGGTCTAAATCCCTCTATTTTAATCACCTCTTCCTACTTAAATATCTTAAATTCCTAAAAGGCAACGGCTATTTTAATGATTATTCAATGTATCATTTATTTTCTTTCATTTCAAAGTTTGATAGAATTTCTTCTTCTGTTTTTTCCTTTGTTACGTCATCGGTAAATGCAAAGCTTATTTCTTTATAATTTTTAAATCTTTCATAAAGACTTGGAAATCGAATAGCTGCTAGTTGGGCATTATATTCAGTTCTATATTTTTGTTTACCGTTCATTTTTCCATTTCTAAATATATAGTTGCGATAAATGCGGTTAGGATCACGGTTTTCATGCCTGCAAATTGTATGTAGTACTGCTTCTTTCTCTTTTTTATTTTGCATTGCTGGGTTCTTTTTAGGTACATGTTTTCCAAAGAACGATAAAAATCCATTGATCCATGCAATACCATCCTTTTGATACTTTACACCTAAAAATCTTCTCAGTTCGGTCATACCTGCTGTAATACTTTTTGAATTAGCATAACAATCCAAGTACTCATTAACATCATCTATTTGCATAAAGCAAAGCCTCACCAAAGCAAATTCTGTTTCTTTCCTTTTTTTGTCTTCCTCTGTCAATAGGCATACAGCAACAAAGTATTCTATATTTTTATAATTAAAACGAAATACCGTTACTGCTTTTTCATTGGCTATCATATCGCTTCTTAATTCTTTCAAATTACTCAATACCATAATACTCATCCTTCTCTCTTTGAACTATACTTCTTACTCTTCCTCCGATTCCCATCTTCACCTTTTACAACATTACTTCTATTCTTCTTCTCAATCTGAATCGCTTCAAATTGTTCTTTTGCTCCAATTTTCTTTTCCGGTTGGGGTTTTTATTCCTCGTTTTTCTAACTCTCGCTTTATACCAATAATACTAAACCCGCGCAAATACAGTTCAAAAATTAATCGGACATTTTTAGCTTCATCTTCCTTAATGATCAGTACTCCATCTGTATCATTTTCATAATCGTAACATTTTCGGTTATATAATTTTGATGTGCCTTGTGCCGCATGACGTCTATAACCCCATTTAATATTTTCACTACGAGATTCATTTTCTGCTTGGGCAATGGATTCAATAATTGAAATCATCAATTCGCTATCTGAATCAGCTGTATCAAGTCCTTCTTGTTCAAATATGACACGAACTCCATGTTCCTTCAGTTTATTCAGTGATTCTAACACTTCAACTGTATCACGACCAAATCGGCTAATATTTTTAGTGATAACAATTTCAATATTTTTCGCCTGACAATCTTCTAACATACGAATAAATTCTATTCTTTTTGAACCAGACTTTCCTGATGCAATATCTATATATGTATCGACAAGTAACCAATTTGGAGTGGTGGCTGTTAACCTTGTAAGTGCAGATATTAGGTTTGTTAAACTATTTAATTGTTCCATGCTGTTTGAACTAACCCGGCAATATATCCCCACTAGTTTCTCTCGTTGCACAGGTCTTGGTGGAATGAAATGAACCCTTCGATTTTCAGACAATTCTTTGTCCTCCAATAATTACATTTAGACTAATCATATTCAATACACTTTTCGTAATATTAATTAGCCTAAATATAACACGATTTCCCCAAATTATCTATCCTGTCAACTCCCCTACCCAAAATCTAATCTGTCAACTCAACCCCATTTTCTAGCTCTTCCAACACCAATAACAAAAAGGATTCCACCTGTTTATTCACTTAAAATAAACGTAGGTGAAACCCTATAAACCTTATTCTATCAACACTTCAACTCTTCTTATTCATCTACCCTAGACATCAAGGATACCAACTCGACATGGGACGAGTTGATAGAATTGATGTATTTACGATTTTTAGCAAAACGGTCGTATGCGGGAACATGTCGACTATTTTGTACGTTCGTGGGAACAGGTCAAAAGTAAATATTATCGAATTCTAACTCTTGATTGAATAGTATTTCTTATTTTATTGTAAAGTTTAATTTCCTCTATATGTTCAATCACCATAGACACGCAATAATCCTGAGTATAATTTAGATCATTAATCCATTTATTTGAATTAATTATAACAAGTGTAAAGGGAGAAGTAGGTATATTTTGAGGTTCCCTCTTATACTCTTTTACACCTTTTTGATGGCATCCTTTTTTACGAGTATCGATTCCCGGATCCATAACTATTTCATATTTTTTTTCAATCACATTTGCAAGTTGTTCCTCATCACTTAAATCTACTTCAGCAAATTTATTTACAATGATATCAGAGTCTAACGTATGGAATAATTTAAACTCCAATTGATTTCCTAAATAACTATCTCCGCGAGTCATTCTTGTTGGTGGATTGAATGTTAGCGCCACTGACACCCTTTTATGACCTTTGGTTTCGAAAAAAAGCTTTGGAACATCAACAGAATAGACTTGAATCTTGTTTAATCCAATTGTAGCTTCATCCAATAAAACTACTCTATTATCAAAGGACGCTATAGCATACTCATAGTTTGGTAAACCGTAACCTAATGAGTTAAAATGAAACTTCTTCTTATCGGTATTAGTCCCTTTAACATTTTTAATTTCAGGTAATCTAGTTGATTGTAACAATAGGTTTTTCAACAAATTAGCAGATCCATTTGGATATTTATTTGCAATTTTTCCAAGTATATTTGTAACCATAGGTGCTGAAAAACTAGAACCCACATCGTATGTAAATAATCTTTCCATTGGTAAGTTTGACAATAAAGGTAGCTTACCACCCGTATTTTCTGTAATGTGTCCACCGCTTTCTCGCAATATCATGTTACCACCATAGTGAACAACTTCTGGTTTTAACATATTATTAATACCCGGACCAACTCGTGTAAAAGGAGATGGCTCATTTTCATCAGCTATCGGTGTCCATAATTCTTTTTTATGAAAGTCTAGTGATTGCTCCATAATATTAATTTCATGAGCTACTGACCCTACTGTAATAGAAAGAGCAGAGGTGGCAGGATTGATAATCCTAAATCTATCATTTTCACCAAGATAATTCGGATAATTTTCAATTATCTCATCAAGATTATTATAAATATCCCTAGGTGTAGAATTTCCTGAGGAAACGACAAAAACAACATTACCGTATCTTAATGCTAATTCATCTAATAAAGCAGCTAGTGGAAATTGTCGATTATTAAAACTTTTCAAGTATTCAGTTTTATCACCCAAAGATAAATTAACTACTTTTATATTATAATAATCATTATCAAGAAAAGATGTAATTGACTCATAAAGTTGACTTTCTAGCAATTTTTCTTTATCAAATTTTGAATTTTTTCTACCAAAATAATCTTCCTCTGAATACATAACTTTGGCAGAAAATAACCAATTTGATGGTTCAAATCTTTTTTCTTGAACGCTTTGTTTTATATCACCATAAATTGATATTCCCGCTACTGCTGTTCCATGACCAACCATATCTTGTAATTCATTTTCAGACACTTGAAAATTTTCTTCATTTCCTACTGATTTTTCTAATAATGGGTGATTTGAGACAATTCCAGAGTCTATTATCAAAACGCCTACAGCATCCGTTGAGGGAGACTGTACATCAAAATCTCTAATATCTATTCCTCCATAGTCAGATAATTTGAACGTAGGAATAAAAGGTCTATCAACTCTAGCTACTTCCTTAAACTTCAATATTTCTTGAACAACACTATAAGAGGCACGTATTCTATAAAGCGCAAATGAATTTGTAATTAATTCATCAAAAACACTAAGTTCGTTGTTACTGGAAAACAATTGTTTTAATTCAGAAATAAACCTTTCTAATGTACGATTATCCATCCTCCACAACTCTAAATCTAAATATTCATAATCAGTCTCTTTAAGTGGATTTTCTTTTAAAAAAGGACCTATTTTCTCCTCGATTGGTATATCCTCTATAGTTTCAATGGCATCAAAGAAATCGTATTTATGCCCATCTACTACCCCTGAGTATTGTGCTAATTTATTTTGGAATACATTAAACTCATAATCATTTGAAAATACCACCCAATAACCTTGCCTATTTTCAGCTACGGATAGCACCTGAATTTCACCCATTGCATTTAAACTTTTTTCAAAATTTTCAATTCCAACACTTTGGTTTACATTAATCCTGTAAATCAAATTAGGATTAATTTTACCGCTGTATTGCATCGCTAATTCTTGATAAGTTTTTGCAATGTTTTTTGCTTTACTTTTTACTTCTTTATAATAGTTGTTTTTGTTACGTCCTTCAGGCAATTTATATCCACCGCCGGGATTAATTCTCCTTCTTTTATCTAAATTTACTTTATATTTAGGCAAGAAAAGATGTTCATGCATCAGTTTCTCCCCTCCCTTATAGTTCTATTTTCCTTGTTGTTTGAGCCTTAATTTAAATTTTTTCAAAGAGTAGTCTAAATCATCTAAACTTAATACATCCCTTCCATTTACTACTGAATGAATTACTGCATCTTGGCACATTGTCTTTATGTCAGATGGTGAAAATCCTTCTGTTTCTTTCACAAAATAATCTAAAGTTATATTTTTATCTTTTTTTATTGTTTGTAAATAAAGTTTTATTATCTTTTCACGTTCTTTTTTTCTTGGTAATTCAAATATAATAACTTCGTCAAACCTCCTCCATATAGCGGGATCTAAGATATGAGGATGATTAGTTGCTGCAATTATTATACTTTCACCATTATAGTTATCAATCATTTGTAAAAAATTATTTACCACCCTTTTTATCTCACCAGATTCGTGTTGATCATCTCGATTTTTACCAATAATATCAACCTCATCAAAAAGAACAATCCAATTATCATCTTTAATAAATTCAAATACTTTTCTTAGGTTAGACGCAGTCTCCCCTAAATAAGAAGATATTATTGCGTCAAAGTTCACATAAACTAATGGCAAATTCATTATTGAACTTAATATTTTTACTGAATATGTTTTTCCCGTTCCAGGTAAACCACAAAATAAATATTTTAACTTTGGAGCTAGATTATAAGTAGCTAATACCTCTTTACTTCTATAACCGTTTATAATTTGTTCAAGTTCATATTTAATGTTTTCCGGTAAAATTAACTGTTCCCAGTCTAAGTAGTTATATTTTTTAACATCAACAAGTGGAAACCCTGAGTCATTATCCCTTGGTATAGGTTTGTTAATTCTATAGTTTCTTTTTGTTCTTACATTAAAATTATCACTGTTATAGAGTGCTTCCTTTAGTTCCTTTGCTAAAATATTATGTTTTTTTCTTTTTTCTAAATTAATGATTTCTTCTGCAAGTTCATAAAAACTATCATCATCTTTTTTAGAAAAGGCAATAAACAATTGCTTAATTAAATCATTAATTGTCATGTCCTCACCTCCATTATTTATATTCCACCCATTAAATTATACCGTTATTAAATTAAGTATATATTATTATCTTTACTTTTCATAGAATATCATATAACCGATGATTAAATGCTACTTACATTTAATCATCGGTTATATTTTTTTCATTCAAATTTCAATCTCAATCCCAGACTTAAATTCAATTGTTAGCTTTCTTTCATGAATCGTTATCTTTTCAACCAAGCGTCTCACAAGTAAATCGTCATACACTTCAAGTTTCTGCGGTTGCTCTTTTAAAAATTTTGTCATTTCTACAATCCGCTGTCTAAGTCCTTCCCTTGCTGCATTTTTCAACATGACTTCCTGCTTCAGTTCCCGCAGTCGATATATTTCATCTGCTACATCATCGTAATCTTCTTTTGAATTTGCAAGCCTAAGCAGTTCCACTTGAAGTTCTTCTAACTTTTCATCAATGTCAGCTGTTGGTCTATCCGCATTTTCATTTAGCACTGTTTCAATATTTTCTATTAAAATATTCAGGTAATCTCCTTTGTTTCCCAGCACTTCATTGATGGCTTGTACTATTGCTTGGTGTAGTTCATCTTCTCTGATTGTTTCTGCATTGCAAAGATGTGTTTTTCTTTCTAGCCTGCTAACGCATCGCCACACGATAGATCTGTATCCTCGGTTATTCCAATGTACCCTTCGGAAAACATCTTCACATTCTTTGCAAAA
>JGI24707J26582_10003351_pt1 | contig 11578 bp, 14 predicted proteins | sample BioPla1DNA1_FD_26582 | JGI IMG/M metagenome (IMG submission 26582) | reverse complement strand
GGGCCGGCTGTGAGGGTAATCGGGGCAGTAGGCTCGGACGGCTACCCGCTAACAGCACGGTTAGAGTATCAAGATTGGTTTATAGCATGGACTGAATATCCGGCTGATTCTGCTGAGAGAGACGCTCTACTAAAGTTCGCTGGATGGTTCAGTTACGAGTTATAAACTGCTGTAGGTAACAAATAACACAGGTAGTCTATACTGCTATCAAGGAGGTGATGTAATGGATGAGGATTTTGAATTAATCTTAGCTGTGGCAGAAGATGCCGCAAATAATACAGAGGCGTTTAATAAAGCTAAAGAAATATCTCTGTATTTGGTAGACAGGATTCAAAAGGAATACTCAAAGGCCCAGGGACGATCTATTGTTCTGGGTCTTTTGTTAGCCGCACTTGCGATTATACAGGTGCGGAGAATCAACAAGTTACATTAAAAGTAAATAAAAAAGAAGGCAAGACGAAATAAAATGCTTGACAGCAGTATCCTCTTCTGCTATAATACTATTAGAAGGAGGTGCCGTGCGTGGTTGTTAAAATGTATGCGCCGGTGGACGAGGATACTCACCGGAAACTAACCGAGCTTGCAGTAGATCGAAGGATTCCGTTGTATCAGTTGCTCCAGGCTATCATGATATGGGCAGGTGATCGAAGTGCCCAAGATCTTATTGGGCTTGGTGTCAATCTCCCAGTCTATGCGAATGAGCTTGGACCCCAGCCTGGTAAAAATAGTAAGTAGCTCTCACGTTGTTATCAAAGCAACAAAGGGAGCTATTACTATCTCGGGGAGTCCTTTAGACTGCGTGTTCTGCGGTTCTTTGGCTGAACATACAGTCGAGGGCAGGGGAGTATGCAGTACTTGTGCGAAGGGATCTAAACGACTTCTATAGCTGGTGGGGTGGCGTGCTAACGCACGTGCGAAACGTCCCTATTGTAAAAATCCTGCGTCGGTCGTGCCCTGGGGATGTGCTGTTCGACCGCCCCCACTAGCTTTATCTTTAAAAAGAAAGGAGGTAACAGTCCTGTGAATCATCTCAGTAGTTTCTTCACTGTGAGAGAAGTTGCGGATAGACTAGGTGTCACTAAGAGCGCTATCTATAACTGGTTAGATAGAGGATTGATTCGTGGTGTCAGACTAGTCGGAACTTGGAGGATCGATCCGGATGACTTAGACACATTTATAAAAACTAGTTGGAATGACTTCGGGGAGGAATCACGGTGAATGTAATAGGTGTTGATCCAGGAGTAACCACGGGGATTGCAGTATGTTCATACAAGAAATACCCTGTGGGAGATTACACATTCTCGCTAAAAAGCATATCGTCTATTCAGATACCACTTACAGTGGACTACTCAGACTACATCGCACGACAAATTGTAAGGTATCGTCCAAAGATACTTGTTGTAGAATCTGTGGTGCAGTCTGGGCACTTGAGTCGAGAGAAGGTCACTCAAATTAGGGCGCACGACCGGGCTATCGTAGTAGCCCAGTCGAGGAATATAAAGGTCGAGGAGGTTCATCCACAGGCGGTTAAGCGCATTAAAGAGGTTCCTGCAAGCGTTAAAGGAGACCATGCACGTGACGCTTACAGGATACTTATGGCTTACTTCGCTGGGAAAGAGTAATGAGTGTACCAACTATGAGTATAGAAACAGAGCGTGGTCGCACTAGACTTATCATACGGTGTGACTACAAGGATAAGCACCTAATCAGGATGGCGTCTTTTGGGACATCTACTTGGAGGCGTAAAGACAAAACTCACTCATGTCCTGCGGACCCGGTGATCGCAGCTAGAGTACTGGAGTATATCCCAGAAATAAGGATAGACCAGAGCGTAACAGACTGGTCTGAGCGGATGATACAACAACAGCAAGATGCTATAAAGTCTACTAGAGACCGCAGTCCGCTTACTACTATGCCTCTGGTTCCTTTTCAGATGTCATCTGTTAGGTTTTTATCCACAGCAAGAAGGTGCATCCTCGGACATGAGATGGGGACTGGGAAGACACCTATAAGTTGCGTAGCACTAGACTATGTGGACGCATCTAAGGTGCTGATAGTATGTCCTAACTCAGTCAAGTGGAGCTGGGTAGACCACCTCAGGAAGTGGAGCAGTCAGCGGAACATCTATGTTCTGGAATCGGCGCTTGTTCCTGGTAACCCTGGGGCTTTCGTCCTGGCTGGCAACACCCGTGATAGAGAGGACCACATAGCAAAGACGCTTACGCTCTGTGACGAATGTGTTCTTATCGTTAACTACGCTCAACTGCGAATACACCAGAAGACTTTCAAAGCATTTGATTATGATGTGATCATAGCCGACGAAGCCCACAGAGTAAACAACCGTAAAGCACAACAGACAGAAGCATTTGTTAGTGTAGCCAGGCACGCTGCTTACGTGTGGATGTTAACAGGGACTCCTGTTAGAAATAGATATACTGATCTTTACACTCTGCTGTCTGTATGTGATACCAACAGGTTCTCTAGTTACTGGAACTTTGTTAACATATATATGCAGTCGGTCCCAGGGCTGTTCGGCGGTGTAGAGATCATTGGCCTCAAAGACCCGGAAAGATTCAACTCGATGCTTAGCACGTTCATGTACCGGGTAACCAAAAAAGAGGCGATGCCACAGCTGCCAGACAAGTATTATCAGGACTACAGATTAGTGATGGTGCCGAAGCAACACAAACTATATGCCCAGATGGAGCAGGAATTTCTTATCTCGATAGAGAAACAATTGGAAGACGGGAATAAGTTGGAAACTATTCTACGAGCTCCTAACGTGGCAGCACAACTAATTAGGCTAAGACAAATCTGCCTGACTCCAGAGATACTCGGTGGTCCACCAGAGTCAGCTAAGCTAGAAGCACTCAAGGAGATCATCGAAGACTTAGACGGCAGTTTTATTATCTTCACCTGCTTCAGGAAGTTTATTCCTTACATACAAGAACTACTTGACAGTATGGATATACCCTACGGGGAGATTGTGGGAGGCCAGCCTAGTTGGGAGCGTGCTGAAGCAGAGCGTGATCTTAACTCAGGTGAGATAAGAGCTATCGTTGGAACGATTCAATCTATGGGTGAAGGACTCAACTTACAAACAGCGTCTACTGCTATCTTCTGCGATATAGATTGGGTGCCCGCAGTGAACTACCAAGCAGAAGATAGGATTCATAGAGGTAGTATTACCGAGAGTCCAACTATCATCAGGTTGTTTCATCCGGGGACTGTGGAAGCAGACATACGCTCTACGTGTAGGCGTAAAGGAAAGATCATCGAAGAAACCACAGGCCAGGTGGAAGTAATCCGACAAATGCTTCTTCGTAATAAGAAGAGCTAAGTTTAGCGGGGGCCAGCACAAAAAATAAAACATAAAAGGAGAGTGAAAAACCCACTCCTAATAACAAAATAACAGATAAGCATGGCTGTCTTATTTCAGGGGACGCTGGCCCCTGTTACTACAAAGGAGGGGATGTGATGAACGATAAGGAGTATATCATGATACGTGTAGCTTACCTGGTAGTTATTGCTTTAGTGGTATTCATAGCAGTGATGAATCTTATCAGACTATGAGGGAGNTGAGTGAATGATTAGAGATAGTTTAGGCGATCNGGTTCCGAAGTCTGCTACTATCGTTCGGGCTACAGAGTTACAGCAGTTCTTAAATTGCCCCAGGCAATGGCTCGTACTCAGTCATAACGGGATGAACTTATACCCAGCGAAGTCTTCACCTAAGATGAGGTTAGGCACAGTGTGGCACAGAGCTATGGAGTTCTACTACTCGCCAGACGTAGAAGATGGTAATAGAGCAGAGCTTGGTTGGAAAGGTCTTCAACAAGGCTTTAGTGAGGACCACGCNAAGCTGGAGTTGGAGGTAGGAGCTGGAATAGGCAACCCCGACTTTGTGGAGCTGATGAAGAAAGACGAAGCTCTACTAACAGCTTTGTTCGAGGGGTATCCAGAGTGGGCTAATAACGACGCTCATCCCAGTGACCGCACGCTGACTCCTGTAGCTACTGAGCGGAGATTCTTGGTTCCTATTCTCACAGACAAAGGTAATAAGTCCAGAGCTTACATAGCAGCTAAGGTAGATGCGCTGATGCAGGATAACCTTGGCTACTACTGGATTATGGAGCACAAAACCAGAGGGGTGAGCTCCAGGGTAGATGACCCACAGGGGTTAATCCTGGANTTACAGATTGGTCTNCANATTCTAGCAGTGCGTAGATACTTAGAAACAGTTACGCCCGAAGCTCCACCTTTACGGGGAGTTATCTACAACTTAACCAGAAGACAGAAGCCCAGCTCTAGAGTGAGGTCTCCAATATATGGAAGGCATCAGGTGCTACGTGATTCCACGGATATAGCTATCCTTGAGAGACAGCTCTATAAAGCGTACTTAGAGATGCGGGAGGCTAAGAGAGCGGGGTTAGCTGATGCCAGGTATAATCCGCAGGTGTGGGCTGGAGGTTATTGCACCTGGGGGTGCGCCGCATCTAACGTATGCGAGGCGCTAACAAGAGGAGATGATGTTGAATATTTGCTAAGTGCTGAGTTCCACAAGCGGGATAAAGACATTTGGCAGATGTTGAAAGAAGAACTTGACCAGTAAAGGAGGTGATGATTTGACACAGACACAAGTTGCGGAGAAGGAAGCTCCGTTAAAGGAGCTGACTATGCTCGGTCGTGGGGAGAGGTCCAGAGTGAACATGGTCATCTACGGTAGATCGGGAGCAGGTAAGACTTACCGTGCAGCTACTGCACCTAGCCCTTACCTGGTGGCCTTTGATCCTAAAGGACACGACTCTGTTCCCTTTCAGATCCCAGGTGAGTTAACTGAAACTCTTGCTGATGTGGTAGAACAGGTAGAATGGTTTGAAGCTGGTAACCACATCAAGTACGGGATCAAAACATTCATTGGGGATGGCCTAAACTTTGTCCACGATATGTTTCTCAAGGAAACAGGGGAGTACATGGTTAACACTATGGGAGCTAAGGACCCTGACTTGATGCCTATTGCAGGACAGATGAAGATCCTTAGGGCCTACAAACGGCTTATGCTACGCATAGTTAATCTGACTCAATTGGAGCCAAAGGAACTAAGAGTCCATGTTGTTCTGACTTGCTTAGANGAGCATGTCAAGGACGACGAAAAAGCACCGTTCCAGATTAGACCGCTGTTCGGTTCTAGGAGTATGAACCAGACGTTCCCCGCTTTGTTCTCTACGATAGGGTATATAGAGCCTGTGGGAGAGGACGAGGAAGGGAAACTTACAACTGAGCGTAAGATGCTCTTCACGGAGTACCGTGGTATCCTGGCTCGGGATAGGTTAGGAATCTTTCCGTTAGCAGGAGAAGCTCCTAATCTAAGTGAGTATCTCAAGTAAGGTATAACTGGGGTTCGGTAGCATAAGAGGTAATGCACCCGGTAGGCATACTGAGGTGATTCTGGGTTCGAGTCCCAGACCGAACCTCCATTACCTAATAATTACATTAAGGAGTGAGGACTGTGCGATTTGATTTAACTAATGTAGACGATCAAGGGTATACTATTCTACCCCCAGATCGCTACGCAGTAGTAACCACCGATGACTGGTGGCTTCGTAGGAAGGAAGAGAACGATAACGTCATCATCGACGTTGACGTAGAGATCACCGCAGGGAAGTATAAGGGTGAGACAACTCGTTATTTCCACACGATTACCAACACAGAACAGACTCTCGGTTTCCTTTTACGCTTCCTGAGGTCTATCGGAGTTATCCGGGATGGTGACAGGGACGCAAAGGGTTCTTTAGTGGTGGAGTTCGTTTACGGGGATAAGGATGAGCGAGGTCGTGTGAAGATCAAAGCCATCTCTGTCAACGGGGATGAACGTGCTGTTGCGGGTTACAAAGCAATCGCTGTATTGACTGAATACAAAGACAATGCTGGAGAAAAGCGTAGCAGCATCTCCCGGTTCGAGGCAGTTGCGGAAGATACCCCAGATAGTGGGGGAGCTCCGGTAGGTGGACAGTCGGGTAAGCCTGGTGTGGTATTTCCCTTCTAGAGGAGGTTGAGCTACAGCTGTGGGTCTATGTTAGGACCCACAGCTGTATTAAACTATGACAGATTGGAGTGCATTTCTACGAAGAGTATGGGGATCTTCTACTGGTTGGGTATTTCTTGCCTACGCCGGTGGTGGAAAGTTTAAACATAGAGCATATAAGTACCCCGATCAACTGGGTCTTCTAGTAAACGACGCTGAAGAATTGAATCGTTGGGCTAATGTTTACTTCTGCCCACATTTATTTAAGACTAACACTAATCGTCTAAAGGAGAACGCACTCAGCGGTATAGCAGTATGGGTGGATAAAGACGGTCCACGTGATGGCTTAGAGCCCAGGCCCACGATATGCTGGCAGACATCAGAGGGCAGACACCAAGCCCTGTGGATTTTAGATAAAGTCGCAGAGCCAAAGATACTGGAAAAAGCCTCCAAGTATATGACATACAAAACTAAGTCGGACAAGGGGGGATGGCACCTAGGAAAAGTAATTCGACTGCCTGGTAGTATGAACTTCAAGTACGCACCACCCCAACAAGGTATGATCCTGTGGGATGACGGTCCGGTTTATTCACTCGAAGATCTCGCACCAAAGAAGCAGGTGGATTTAGAGGAGGCTATTGCCAGCGCAAGCGAGTATCATGCACCTCGTATGCCACGTAAGATTCCGACGGTTGCTGAGGCTCTAGTGGGTTACGGTCACCGTATACCTAAGGGTGCTTGGGAGCTGATGCAGCGTGTACCGGCTAAAGATCAAGACTGGTCGGAGAACCTTTGGAAGTTAGAGCGTCTGTTACTTGAAGCAGGATTACCTTTAGAGTATGCCTTTACTGTAGTTAGAGAGTCTCCCTGGAATAAGTACCGCAGGGATAAAAGACCAGACGATCATCTTTGGCAGGAGTTATTTAAAGCGAGCCTGGAGAAAGGTCCCCTTAGGGATAGGCCAGAGGACTTACCCTGGGTTACTTTAGGCGAGCTGATGATTTACTCCGAGAGACCAGAGTGGATGGTAGACGACATTTGGATGGAGAAAAACGTGGGATGGATTGCTGGTATGGGTAAGAGCTACAAGTCTGTATTATCTACAGACTTAGCTTTATCTGTAGCTTCTGGTGTTCCATTCTTAGGAAAATATAAAGTGGAGAAGCCAGGGCCNGTCCTANTGGTTCAGGAAGAGGACCCGCTATGGAGACTGGCTCATAGGATGCAGGTTATGTGTGAGCAAAAGGGAATACGTCTTAGTAGCATGGCGTCCAATGATNACTCGTTTGTAGTAGAGAGCAGCATTACAGGGGCTCCGTTATACGCTTCTGTGGGTGGAGGGTTTCTGTTCAAGGATGAGAAAACGCTAGAGTCCTTAGAGAGGGCTATTGATAGATATAGACCACAGCTTGTAGTGATTGACCCGTTGTTCATGGTAGCTGCTGGTATAGACGAGTACAAAGCGGGAGAGATGGTCGAGCCANTNAACCTNATNAAATATTGGCGTAACACTTATGGTTGCGCTTTTGCTATAGTTCATCACTACCGAAAGGGTGCAGGTAGTGGTAGAGAAAGGTTATATGGATCGATGGCTCTATACTCCTGGTCAGAGAACAGCCTGTTCATTAGTAGAGCAAGCAGTGAAGGGACTGCTATTATGATAGAGAGAGACATTAAAGATGCTATGGTAGAAGATCTCATCTCTGTGGAGTTCTTAGATATAGATGAACGCTACGACTTCCGGGTAATAGCACCGGACAAGGAAGTGGTAAGAGGTCCGGCAGAGTCTAGAGTAATAGCTGTACTTAAAGATGTAGGTCTGGATAGCAGTATAGACAGACAGGGGTTATCCGATGCAGCTGGGGTAAGCACTAAAACTNTTAGTAAGATAGTTCAGAAACTTAGGGATTTGAACCAGGTGTACGTGACCGAGAAAGGTCAGGGTGGTAAGTTAGATATAAAGCCTTTGCCCAAACTGTGGGACATAGCTGACGTTACGGAGTTGATACTATGACAAATCCTTTATGTGACGATTGTACTCTAAACGGGGATTGGGTTAGAGGGACTGGTTGTACTACTGACCCGCTTATTGTATTTGTCGGGGAAGCGCCAGGTTACCATGAGGTAAAAGAGGGACGACCGTTCGTGGGAATGGCTGGTCAGGTTATACGTAGAGTTATTAGTCATGTAGGTATACCTATAGATAAGGTGTACTTCACAAACCTATGTATGTGTAGACCACCGGAGAATAGAGATCCTTCTGCTGAAGAGATACGCTGTTGTTTCCCCAGGCTTGAACATGAGATATGTAAATTATCCCCAAAAATGGTAATAGCGCTTGGAGCTATACCAGGTCGTGTGTTACTGCCAGGAAAGACTTTAAGTACTCACCGGGGTAGAGTAGAGGATACCTGTTTCGGCATACCTGGTGTGCTTACATACCATCCAGCTGCTACTTTATACCCCAAAGGTTCTGCTTTGTTTCCATTCATTTACAAAGACGTAGAGAAGGTCTGGCGGTTCATTCAAGGTAAATCAGTATCCCCGGTGTATAGCGACCCCAATACTAATGTAATTACTATAGATTCAGAAGAGATTATGGAGGGGCTTCTCGCCAGGCTTCAGGGGTTACCTACGGGGACTATGATCTCCTTTGACTGGGAGACCACAGGAACTAAACCGTCAAGGGACGTAGGGTTCTGTATGAGCCTCAGCTGGAAGCCTGGTACTGCAGTAGTGCTACCAGATAGATTCATCCGGCTGTATGCCTCAGAGCTATCAGAGGCCCTGCAGAAGCATAGACTGACGGGATTTAACGTGGCTATGTTCGACTCCAAGTTCAACAAGAAGTTAGGATTACCCTCAGACATTTACGATGATGCTATGCTAATGCACTATGCGCTAGATGAGAGACCACAGCAACGGAGCTTGGAGAACACTACAATAGATGAGTTAGACGCTCCAGCATATGAGACAGAGATGACTGCAGGGTATGATTGTTCTAAGGATGAGATGTTAGAGAAAATTCCTAAAGAAGTTATTTACGAGTACTGCGGTAAAGACGCAGACTGGTCTCTTAGGCTTAGTAATGTTCTGCTCGATAAGCTAAAAGAGACGCCTGTGCTACATACCATGTATCGTTCGCTTCTTATCCCTGCTGCCTGTGCTTTTGCAGAGATACAAGAGCATGGAGTGTGGGTAGACAGAGATAGGCTAAGAGATGTGTCACAGGAGTACTGCGACGAGTCAGAGCACTTTGAGAAAGAGTTATGTAGAGTTACTGGTATTGAGTCGTTCAATCCTAGGTCTCCTAAGCAGGTTCAGACGTATCTGTGGGATACCCTGGGGTTAGACCAACCAGTGATTTACGGTCGTAAGGATCGTTCCGCTAACTCAGAGACAATTGATAAACTGATCGAGGCAGGGGTGGGCGGGGAGTTCCCACAGATGCTTAAAAGTTATCGTAACGCTTATACTTTGTACAGCAGGTATTTAAAACGTATGGATACATACATAGATTCAGACGGGAGAGTCAGAGCGCAGTATCATCTGGACCGCACAGAGACCGGCAGACTATCTACGACTAACCCTGCAATACATCAGACCCCAAGAGAGAGTAAAATACGCACAATTTATGGGGCACCGCCGGGGTTTAAGTTAATCCAAGCGGACTACAGCCAGGTGGAGATGCGTATGGCTGCTCACTGTGCTAGAGATACCAGACTAGCTGGTATGTTCCAGGAACTTGAAGAAATGGGAGCAGACTTTCATACGTTTATGGCATCTAAAGCATTTAAAGTAGCACTAAGCGATGTTACTAAGGATCAACGACAAGCTGCTAAAGTAGTTAGCTTTGGTATTCTGTATAGGATGTCCCCTAAAGGACTGGCAGCAAGGATAGGATTAAGCGTACCAGAAGCTAAAAAGATTATTAGGGATTACGAGGGGCTTATGCCTGGAGTATCCCGGTGGATAAAGGCTACAGAGGCTCAGGTCAGAGGGCGTGGTTATGTGGAAACTATCTTCGGACGGCGTAGAAGATTCCCNTTTGTTACCAACGAGAACTTAGCGGAGCTACTTCGAGAAGCAGTTAATACTCCTATTCAATCTGCGTCTTCTGACCTAACATTACATAACGTAGTGAAGCTACACCATCTGTTTAAAAAGTACTACCCCGAAGTGAAGATAGTGATTATGGTTCACGATGAGATCGACATAGAATGTCCTACACCACTTGTGCCNCAGATAGCCAGGATAGTTAAGCGCACTATGGAGACACCACCATTTGATACAGATGTCCCATTCCCTGTGGAGATTGTGGTAGGGGACCATTGGGGGGAAGGAGAGGAGGTGGAATTATGAGGGGTGACGTAGATATGGATNCTGTGTGTACCGCTGCTATAAAACACTGGGGTGTTATTTCTCAGTTGTTAATGGTAGTAGAGGAGCTATCTGAGCTACAGCAAGCGGTATGTAAATTTTATAGGGGGAAGCCGCATAATGTTGCAGAGGAGATAGCAGACGTAAAAATAATGCTCAGACAGTTAGAGTTTATAACAAGTTGTACTGATGAAGTAAANGAACACATAGACTTTAAACTAGACCGGCTGTGCAAGCAGCTAGGAATATCAGGAGGGATCAAATAGAGGTGCGTAATGAGTGGGAGACTCCACAGTGGTTGTTTGATTGGTTAGATGCTGAGTTTAAGTTCGATTTAGATCCCTGTGCTACACCGCATAATACTAAGTGTAAGCAGTTCTTTACCAAAAAGGATAACGGACTGCTCCAAGACTGGCGGGGCTACCAGTCTTTATTTATAAATCCCCCATACGGTAGAGGGCTNATAGAACCCTGGGTGAACAAAGCAATAATAGAACATAATCGAGGTGGCCCCACTTGTGTCATGCTTCTCCCGTCAAGAACAGGGCAGGAGTGGTTTGGGAGGTGCTTGAAAAGAGCCCACAGAATTATGTTTATGCAGGGTAGGGTGAGTTTTATACCACCGCCTGGAGTTGCAGCTAGTAGTAACAGGGAGGACTCTATCATTGTAGTTTTTAAGGATACCAGGTTGCCCTCAAAGTACTACAGTGTTTCTACAGCACACTTAAAGGGAGAGGAATTTTAATGAGGTTCCACTTCAAAGAGGACAAAGCTACTGAAGCGCAGTTAAGTTACATAGAGGTTCTATTAGCGCACTTGCAGGATCAGGGAGAGAGCTATTATTTAGACGAGTATGAGGTAGGAGATCTTAGTAAGAATGAAGCATCGGAAGTGATCGAGGATCTCAAAAATCTACTAGGTTGGAGTTGAGAGGGACCATTTGGTCCCTCTTTTTTGTTGCTGCACTATTATAATGGTAAACGAGCCTGTTGGTTATTTTCCATACTTAGCAAGGTAGGGCTCCCGTAACTCTTCGGGTAAGCTGATAAGCTGACGTTCCCTTGCAGTCATATTACGTAACTGCACTTCGTATCGTATATCTTTAGGCTCGATCCATCTTCCGAAGTTTACAACTAGCTGCTCCTGCAGCTTCTGGAATCTGTTGTAGTCCTG
>JGI24707J26582_10003350_pt1 | contig 11580 bp, 15 predicted proteins | sample BioPla1DNA1_FD_26582 | JGI IMG/M metagenome (IMG submission 26582) | reverse complement strand
GCTCCTTTTCACTTAATTAGTGAAAGATCGATTGGCTATTTTTAATTGATTTGATACAGTTTCTTTAAGGTTTTTGATATGGCTGTGAATAATCCAGGTTAATAATATGTATGAAGAACTACCATTTAATTTAAAAGAGCAGTATGAAGAATATAAAGCAAAGGAGTCGAAGTAAATCATGGCTCAAATGACAATGATTCAGGCAATTACTGATGCCTTACGTTTAGAATTAAAAAATGATGAGAATGTAATGATTTTTGGAGAAGATGTTGGTAAAAACGGTGGTGTTTTCCGTGCAACAGAAGGTTTACAAGCAGAATTCGGTGAAGATCGAGTGTTTGATACACCACTTGCTGAGTCAGGTATTGGTGGTCTCGCGATTGGTCTAGCTACACAAGGATTCAGACCTGTACCAGAAATCCAATTCTTTGGTTTCGTTTATGAAGTAATGGATTCAATTAGTGGACAAATGGCTCGTTACCGTTACCGTTCAGGTAATACTGTTAATATGCCAATTACAATCCGTGCACCATTTGGTGGAGGCGTTGCTACACCTGAGCTTCATGCAGACTCACTTGAAGGTCTAATGGCTCAACAACCAGGTTTAAAAGTTGTTATTCCATCAAACCCATATGATGCAAAAGGTTTACTTATTCAATCAATCAGAGATAATGACCCTGTTATTTTCTTAGAGCATATGAAATTGTACCGTTCTTTCCGAGAAGAAGTACCAGAGGAATCTTATACAATTGAATTAGGTAAAGCTAAAGTAAGACGTGAAGGTACAGATATTACATTGATTGCTTATGGTGCAATGGTTCAAGCATCAGAAAAAGCAGCAGAAGAATTAGAAAAAGAAGGTATCAGTGCTGAAGTAATTGACTTACGTACAGTTGCTCCGCTTGATATTGAAACAATCATTGAATCTGTTAAGAAAACAAATCGTGCAATTGTTGTTCAAGAAGCTCAAAGACAAGCAGGAATCGCTTCACAAGTTGTTGCAGAAATTCAAGAACGTGCAATCTTACACTTAGAAGCTCCAGTTTATCGAGTTGCTGCACCTGATACTGTCTTTGCATTTACACAAGCTGAGCAAGTATGGTTACCGAACCATAATGATATTGTTGAAAAAGCGAAAGAAGCAATTAATTTCTAAAAAAGTAGCGACTAGGAGGTATAAATAATGGCTTTTGAATTTAAAATGCCTGACATTGGCGAGGGAATCCATGAGGGTGAGATCGTTAAATGGTTTGTCAAAGAAGGCGAAGTAATCCAAGAAGACGACGTACTATGCGAGATTCAAAACGATAAAGCAGTTGTAGAAATTCCTTCACCTGTTGAAGGGCCAGTATTAAAGGTTCACTTTGACGAAGGTGAAGTAGCAACTGTAGGTGAAGTTTTAATTACAATTGATGCTGAGGGTTATGAAGATGAGGGTGGCAGTGATTCAGCTGAAGCTGAATCAGAAAAACCAGCTGAAAAAGAAACAGCTGCTCCTACTCAAACTGAAGAAAAACCAGCAACTGAATCAGCGGCTGATGAATCATCAGATAAGCGTATTATTGCAATGCCATCTGTTCGTAAGTTTGCTCGTGACAATGACGTTAAAATCACACAAGTAACTGGAACAGGTAAAAATGGCCGAATCTTAAAAGAAGATGTTGAAGCATTTATTTCAGGTGATCAACCTGTAGCAGATGCAGCTAAAGATTCAGCTGTTGAAACAGAGTCAACTTCAGCTCCAAAACAAGTGATTCCAGCTGGTGAATTACCAGAAACAAGAGAAAAAATGTCTACAGTTCGTAAGGCAATTGCAAATGCAATGGTAAATTCTAAGCATAAAGCTCCTCATGTTGTTTTACATGATGAAATTGATGTGACAGAGCTTGTTGCACACAGAACTAAGTTTAAAACAATTGCGCAAGAACAAGATATTAAATTAACTTACTTGCCATATGTTGTTAAAGCTTTAGTTTCTGCATTGAAGAAATACCCAATTTTAAACTCTTATATTGATGAAGAAACAGAAGAAATTGTTACGAAGCATTATTACAATATTGGAATTGCAGCTGATACTGAAAAAGGCTTACTCGTTCCAGTTGTAAAAGAGGCAGATCGAAAATCATTATTTGATATTTCTAAAGACATTACTGAATTAGCCCAAAAAGCAAATGACTTTAGATTATCACCTGATGAAATGTCTGGAGCTTCAAGTACAATTTCAAACATTGGATCAGCAGGTGGACAATGGTTTACACCGATCATTAACTACCCTGAAGCAGCTATTTTAGGTATTGGTCGAATCGCTGAAAAACCAATTGTAAGAGATGGTGAAATTGTTGCTGCACCAGTATTGGCAATTTCATTAAGCTTTGATCATCGAATCGTTGATGGCGCAACAGCACAACATGCATTGAATCAAATCAAACGATTATTAAATGATCCACAATTAATTATGATGGAGGCGTAATCGAATATGGTCGTAGGAGATTTTCCAATTGAATTAGATACGTTAGTAGTCGGTGCGGGACCTGGTGGCTATGTAGCCGCCATCCGCGCTGCTCAAACTGGACAAAATGTAACAATTGTTGACAAAGGAGCTCTAGGTGGCGTTTGTTTAAACGTTGGTTGTATTCCATCTAAAGCATTAATTGAAGCTGGAACACGCTACAGCCAAGCTCAAAACTCTGAAGAAATGGGTATCATTACTAAAGAAGTTTCTGTTGATTTTGAAAAAGTTCAAGAGTGGAAAGCTGGCGTTGTTAACAAGTTAACTTCAGGTGTTGAAAGCCTGTTAAAAGGTAACAAAGTTGACATTGTTCGTGGTGAAGCTTATTTCGTTGACAAAAATACAGTGCGTGTAATGGATGATAAGAGTTCACAAACGTACACGTTTAAAAACTGTATTATTGCAACAGGTTCAACACCAATTGAAATACCTTCATTCAAGTATTCTGACAGGATAATTAATTCAACAGGTGCATTAGCTCTAAAAGAGGTACCTAAAAAATTAGTCGTCATCGGTGGCGGATATATCGGAACGGAATTAGGTGCAGCTTATGCAGATTTTGGCACTGAAGTGACGATTTTAGAAGGTGAAAAGGATATTCTAAGTGGCTTTGAGAAAGATTTAACATCTGTTCTAAAACGAAACCTGAAGAAGAAAAATGTTAAAATTATTACAAGTGCAATGGCAAAAAGCTCAGAAGAAACAGACAAAGGTGTTAAAGTTACTTATGAAGCAAAAGGTAAAGAAGAAACAATTGAAGCAGATTACGTATTAGTGACTGTTGGCCGTTATCCAAATACTGCAGAAATTGGATTAGAGGAAATTGGTATTGAGATGGATGAGCGCGGTCTGATTAAAATTGACAAGCAGTGCCGCACAAATATTGATAATATTTTTGCAATTGGTGACATCGTGGCGGGGCCACCACTTGCACATAAAGCTTCATATGAAGGAAAGATTGCAGCTGAAGTTATTGGGGGCTGGAAATCAGAAATTGATGTTCACGGTGTTCCTGCTGTTATGTTTGCTGCACCAGAAATTGCATCAGTTGGTTATACTGAAGCAGAAGCGAAAGAAGCAGGCTTTGACGTAAAAGCAGCTAAATTCCCATTCGCAGCAAATGGTCGGGCACTATCACTAGATAGTACTGATGGATTCGTTCGACTTGTAATACGAAAAGAAGATGGATTAATTTTAGGTGGTCAAGTCGTAGGCTCTGGAGCAAGTGACATTATTTCCGAAATCGGTTTAGCAGTTGAGTCAGGCATGACTGCTGAAGACATAGCGTTAACAATTCACGCACACCCGACTTTAGGTGAAACGACAATGGAAGCAGCTGAAGCTGCTCTAGGCCGTCCGATTCATATTATGTAGGAAAACAACTATATCACCAGTAATTCTTCATTGAATTACTGGTGTTTTTTTAACAGAAAATCGTTTATACTAAGGATTACAAGTGAATAAATAGGGAGTGCATCTAATGAAATCTAACAGAATAATGATTATTTTAAGTCTTTTGTTTGTTTTCGCTCTAGTCGGTTGTCAGGGCGAGTCGACTGGGATTGAAAATAGTAATGTGATCGATGAGCAAGAAGTGGATGTTGATGATGTAGAAGAAAATGAAGAAGTAAATAATGATCCAGACGAAACGGAGGAAGATATTGATCAAGATGACCCAGTAGAGGATGCTGGTGCAGATGAGTCGGAGGTTGAACCATTGTATCAAGTGAATCAAGTGAGTTGGGCTGTAGAGCCAATTACGGACGAAGCAGAAAGTAAAGTTGCATTAGTGACAATTGATGATGCACCTGACAAATATGCTTTGGAAATGGCTCAGACGTTAAAAGAACATAATGTTCCCGCAATATTTTTCGTTAATGGACACTTTATTCAAACGGAAGAAAAACAGCAAATACTAAGAGAGATATATGAGATGGGTTTTAGTATCGGTAATCATACATATAGCCATCCAAATCTAGCTGAAATAACTGAAGATGAACAAAGAAAAGAAATTGTTGAACTAAATGATTTGATCGAAGAGATTATCGGTGAAAGACCGAGCTTTTTTAGAGCACCATTCGGTGTTAATCCTGACTTCACTAAGGAAATTGTTGAAGCAGAAGGTATGGTTTTGATGAATTGGACATATGGCTATGATTGGGAGTCAGCTTATATGGAAGCTGAAGCTTTAGCTGATATTATGGTTAATACAGAATTTTTGCGTGATGGTGCAAATCTATTGATGCATGATCGTGAATGGACAAGCCAAGCTTTAGCAGATATAGTTACAGGTCTAAGAGACAAAGGCTATGAATTTGTTGATCCGAAAACAATTCAAACGCCATTAGATGAACAGTAAGGGTGTGGATATTTAATGAATTATCACTATCCAATTGATTTAAGTTGGTCGACAGAAGAGACGATTGTTGTTGTGGAGTTTTTAGCGCTGATTGAAAAAGCTTATCAAGGCTCTGTTGCTAGACAAGCGTTATTAGACCAGTATCAAGAATTTAAAAAAGTTATTCCTAGTAAAAGTGAAGAAAAAACAATTGGTAATGCGTTCGAAAAAACATCAGGCTTTTCACTTTATCGAACGATCCAAAAAGCACGAAACGAAGAAACAAAGCGAATCAGCATGAAATAAGCCCGAAGATATCCGGGCTTATTTTTTTAGTTTCAAGAAGTTAGATTGCTTTTTTTCCTAATTGATAAAAAGGAAGAAGTTGATCGTAGCTAGCTTTGACTAGAGCAATAAGATCGTCGCCTGATAGTTGGCTTGCTTCAATTTTAGGAATGTGTTTGCCGATTAATAATTCTGCTTTTTTCACGTCTCTAAATCGTTGTAAATTCTTCTCGGTTAGTTGACTAACAGGGATAGCATCTTTCTTCATATGATCAAAAGAAATAACGAAATCGTCTGATAGTTGTTCAAAGATCTCAATTTGTTCTAAAAATGCTTGAGCAATTTTTGCTTTCGATGGTAGCTCGTAAATAAATGCAAGCCAAATAAATAATCGATCATCAAAGAGTCCGACTTGAAAATGTGGGTGTTTCTTATAGCCTCGCTTATTATCCGCAACAGCTAACCAAGTATCTTTTGGAGGGTTCACTGTTCGACGGGCATGTTTTGCGATATGAAGGTACATTTCGTTTCCGAGTTTACTTGCGAGATAATCAGTTAGTTCAATACCGATACTTTTAAATTTAGGTTGAATCTGTTCTTGAATTGCTTGCATTCGATTTTGTAAACCATCGATTTGAAAAACATCAAAGTCTATTTTAGTAAATCCTACTTGTTTCATTCAATCACCCTTTCAATTTTAATTACCTAATTACTAGTTATTATTTTAACATAGAGAGTTAAAAAGTTATCTTGAGATGCATATTATCATGAGATTTGATAGACTAGTTCTAATGAAAGGGTGATGAGATTGACACAATTTAATAAAGAGACTGTTTATCAAAATGCACGAAAGTGGGTAGAAGAGGCTGGCGAAATCATCCGGACAGAGATTGATCAGCCAAGGAAAATTGATACGAAAATGAATCCAAATGATCTAGTTACCGAGATGGATCGAAAGATAGAGGAGTTTTTTGCTGATAAAATTAGACAGACGTACCCGTCAGATTTAATTTTATCTGAAGAAGGCTTTGGTGACCAAGTCAATGAATTGAAGGGTACTGTTTGGATTATTGATCCAATTGATGGGACGATGAATTTTGTTCATCAAAAGCGAACATTTGCTATTTCTCTAGCTGTTTTTCATGAAGGTGTTGGTGAGATCGGCTTTGTTTATGATGTGATGGCAGATATCTTGTACCATGCTAAAAGAGGAGAAGGCACTTATAAAAATGAACAGAAACTTGTACCTTTAGCAAAGGAAAAAAATCTATCAGAAGCTATTTTATTGCTAAATCCACTCTGGTGCGCACCAAATGATCGAGCTGACCATGAAAAGGTTGCTGAACTTGTTAAAACAGTTAGAGGTGCAAGATCATATGGGTCAGCAGCGTTAGAATTTGCTTATTTAGCTGAGGGCATCACCGATGTTTATGTATCCTTCCATCTTCAACCGTGGGATTATGCTGCGGGTGTAATTTTATATCATGAAGTAGGAGGTCAGACTGTAAAAGCGACGGGTGAGGATTTGACATTCCTCAAACAAGAGCCAACAGTGGCAGGCCATCCTGATTTAATTGCCGAAGTTATTCAGAATTACATTAGTTTAAAATAAGAAAAGTCGATCCATTATTGAAGATATGGATCGACTTCTTTTTTCTCTTGATATAAACGAAACTTTCCAGTTGCGTGTCTTGCTTTTGTCTTAACTGCAATCCGCTCATCGCACGTTGGACATAAATAAAGATGTTTACGGCGATTGAGCATATGCTTAGCTAAAATTGAATTGTTATCAATTTGATTAATTCTATCACAAATCGGACACTTTATATCCATTATAGTTCACCTCAAATACGAATAAAGAACAATTTCATATAATTTAAGTTTAACATAAAAAAGTAATAATTGATAATTGAATTTATTGTTTAGCTGGATTAGATTAAGGGGATAATTTCTATAACAACAAAAGAGGTGAATAATATGAAGCGAAATTTATTTATCGTACTTGTCGCTGTAGTTACATCATTTGTTAGTGTGTTCTTATTGAATCAGAAACGACAAAACAGGGTCCTGGAAGAGCTCACTGACTTAAAGCGTTCAATGCAATTGAGAAATAACACACATTTTCCAATCCAAGAAGCCGGGTTGCCTTATACGGATAATTTAGATAACGCAAAAATGGTCAGTGAAGGCTCGCAGTATGGGGTGCAGTTTTATAATCAAATCAATCAGTAATTTTAAGTTAACCATTTTTTAATAGTGGAGTAGTATCCTACCCCGGGTAATAATCTTCAGAGTTGTTTTTATAAAAAATATGTGATGACGAGAATCAACTAGCTGTTAACAATTGATTAATCTTATTAATTGGTTAATGAGATCAAAAGAACGCTTGCACAATAATCATTCAAATAGTCATTTTGATTCCGCTCTCTACCTACATTTAGCTTGCATTTTTACTAATAAAGCTTTAATATTGTAGGAGTAGACATTAAGGGGAGGGGATTTATATTGATGCAAGAAACTGTCATTACAAGTGCCAATAAAGCCTATGCCCTTCTTAAGGCTGATGCAGATAAAATATTAAAGCTTATCCAAGTGCAAATGGATAATTTAACGATGCCTCAATGTCCTTTGTACGAAGAGGTTTTGGATACTCACATGTTTGGGTTATCTAAATCGATTGACTTTGCTGTTAGAATGGATTTAATTGAAGAACAAGATGGCAAAGCATTACTAGATAATTTAGAAAAACAACTGAATTTCATTCACGAAAAGTCTCAACAAAAATAATCGATATATTTTGAATGGGCGAGTTAGATAAATTCATCGATCAATAAATACATTTTTAATAGAGTGTAGATATTCGAAGATTAGCGTTATTGCGCTAGTCTTTTTTGATTTTTAATTTTGTTAATACAGAGGTTAGGCGCATTGCTGGAGTAAAGATGATTATGATTTAAAAAATAAAAAACCAAGTGTGGTCATACACCTGGTTCTGAATTGTTAAATTTTAAAATTGAATTTGATAATGCCAAGTTCTCTGGCTGACGTAAAGATAATTGATACGACTGGTCCAATGATAAAACCAAATAGCCCAAATAGCTTTAAACCGATGTACATTGAAATTAACGTAGTTAGTGGTGATAATCCCATTTGAACACCCATTACTTTTGGTTCAACTATTCGTCTAATCGCTAAGAGAATCAGCGCTAAAACAGCTAATTCAATCCCAACAAAGGTTGATCCAATTAAGAACATATAAATCGACCAAGGAGCTAAAATGACAATCGAACCAATGATCGGGATCAGATCAATAATCCAAATAACAATTGACATGATCAACGCATACTCAGGTACAATAATAAATAATCCGATTAAACTAACCGCAAAAATAATTAAACTGACTAAAAACTGACCTTTTAAAAATCCAAATAAAACACTTTTTAACCGGTTTGTGACGTATTGAATTTTTTCAGCACTGGCAGCACTAAACAGTTTATAAAAGTTAGCAATTACGTTTGGTAAATCAAGCATAAATAAAAACAAAGCAATTAAATAGACGATAAAACTAACAATATAATTCGGGATAGCAGCAACAAATCCAGCTACTCGATCCACTCGGAATGTATTTCTAATAAAATCAATTAACGCATCAGCACTGCTCCGAATCCCCGCATTTACTTCATTGACAAACTCAGCTGGGAGATCAGCCATAAAATGCTCAAGTGCATCGCCCCAATCGACTAAAATCCGATTAATTTCAATGATGTAAGTTGGCGTATTTTCCGCTAAGGCAACGAGTTGACTAACGACACTCGTAATGGTGAAATAACCAATCAAACTAAGCATTAGCAGAAATACTGTAAAGACGATAATAACACTAAATTTACGACCAATTTTAAAGCCACGTTGACTTAAGCGAACTAATGGATTGAGAATTAGTGCTGTCGTATATGCAATGACTAAAGGTATTGAAATTGGTAGAATGAAGAAAAACAATAACAGAATAACAATTGCTAAAATAATTAATGTCCCATTTTTTTTATTGAAAAAACTCGCCACTTGCATCCCTGCTTTCTGTCAAACTAATGAACTATTTTTACTATCGTTCGAAGCATGATTAAACGCTTACTTACTTTATAGAACTATACCATGTTTCATGGTCTAAGAACAGGTAAATTTAAGATTTTTAATTAAAAAAACATAATGTCCTGTTGATTCGTTCATACTACATAGTGTGGACAAAAAATGTTACAAATTAAAATGAGGAGGTCTAAATACTGTGTTAAAAATTAAGAAATTATGTCAGCCGATTTAACAGTTCTAAAGCCAAATGATACGATAAGAGAAGCGGCATCATTAATGGAAAAAGAAGATATAGGCGCAATTCCGATTTGTGAAAAAGATAATGATTTAATCGGGATCGTCACTGATCGTGATTTAGTCATTCGTGGCTATGCAAAAGGAATGACGCCAAATGATTTAGTGGAACATTGTATGACAGAAGATATTGTTACATGTCGTGAAGATACGCTTGTTAGTGAAGTTGGTGAGTTAATGAGTGAACATCAAATTCGTCGGATTCCAGTTGTAAAAGATAATCGTTTAATTGGAATGGTTTCACTTGGTGATCTTGTTACAGAAGAAAAGTCTGATCATTTAGCGATTGAGGCATTAGCAGATATATCAGAGCATGAGCATTTTCATTAATTTAATTATTTTACTCATAAGGTTGGCCAAGCGGTCAACCTTATTTAGCTTGACGATGAACAAGTGACGCATGCAGTCTCATAGGCATAGGTTATAGCAAAAAGAATTAAGAGGAGGTGAGTAAGAATGGCAGAATTAAATTTACATCCCGACGTTAAAGCTTTTAAAGAATTTGCTGAAAAAAACCCTCAACTTATCCGGGCAGCTCGATCAGGTGATCGCAATTTGAATGATTATTTTAAGCATTATCAGAAGTATGGTGAAGCGGATTCGTTNTGGGATCAATTTCTTGATGATAAAAATGAACCAGAAACAAAAGAAACTGCTGATAAAAAGAAAAAATGGTCGGAGCAGTTAAAAGGTTTATTAGAAAAAATAGAATTTGATAATATTGATCAGCATTTAAAACAAGCTGACTCAGCGATCGGAGAATTAAAAAAGCTAATTGGTCACTTTTCTGAGATAAAAAGTAGCCAAACAAAAACACAAACTCAACCGCTACCACAACCACCACAAATGCCTCAGCCACCACATATACCAACGACTGGGTTTAATCGACGTTTTTTTTAGTGACAGCCTTTTAATTTACTAAATAACTGATATAATTGGACTAACGGAGGTGTTCAACGTGTTGGCAACAGTAGAGATTATTGATTTGCTCGATTTAACAGATGAATTAGCAGAAATGGTTAATCAATCAGAGCAAATGTTAAATTATATAGAGAAGAAACGTCAGCTTAAACAAGATCAACAGTCACAGACCTTGATTAGAGCTTTTGAACAGAAAAAAGAACAGTACGAGGACGTGCAAAGATTTGGACGTTATCACCCAGATTATCGAGTGATCACAAAAGAAACCCGGTTATTAAAGCGTGAAGTTGATATGCTTGATTCTGTTGCGCAATTTAAAATTGCGGAACGAGAACTACAAATGCTATTAGACGATATTAGCGCAAAGATCGCCCATAGTGTAAGTGAGCAGATCATGGTTCCACGTGACGGCGCCTTATTTACTGATGTCGGTTGTGGTCATGGTGGAAGTTGCGGTTGCAATGCATCGTAACAGTGCTTGAATTTGTCAGGAGAAAAAGAGAGGTTATAAAATGATAAGAACTAAACGTCAAGGATTGATCGTCTGGTTTAGACAGATGAAAAATGTGAAGCAATTAAAACGTCATGGTCATCTTATTTCTGTGTCTCGTAAATTAAGATACGCAGTTATTTATGTAGATCAGGATCAAATCGAAGAAAGAGCAAGTAGGCTCGAAAGATTATCATTTGTAAAAAAAGTAGACCGATCCTATAAACCATTCATTAAGCAAGAATTTGATAATGCAAAAGTAGATGAAGCAAAAGAATACGATTATAAGATGGGTATTTAATTTTCACAAAAAAGACCTTGATAAAAAAAGCCTGCAGAAGAGTTAATCTGCAGGCCCTTTTTAGTTCTATAGACGAACTAAAAAGGCAAAGGGAGAGGAGAAACCGGAAAAAGTGCCTATGGGGAAACGTAGGCTGATTCCGTCTTCCTGAAGTGGTTAATCGTTAACAGCACTTCATTAGCTAAGCATACCCAGAATCTCAATAATCTATTCAAGCTAAACAATTGTTTAAAAATAAATATCTGATTCAATTAACTATCCTTAGTTGTAAAGTTAAGTGCAAGAGTATTGACATGATAGATTCTTACTCTTTAGGTCTTAATGTTTTAGGTTCTTTCTCCCCCGAGGGGGAGAATTTT
>JGI24707J26582_10003349_pt1 | contig 11583 bp, 9 predicted proteins | sample BioPla1DNA1_FD_26582 | JGI IMG/M metagenome (IMG submission 26582) | reverse complement strand
TTGCATAAGCCCCAGATCATTTAGAACCTTTGCTTCTGCCTCATACTTGAAGCTTTGGGCAAGCGCAGGGACTGCCATCATTGATGCAAGCATGGTAATGACGGCAACCAAAGCAAAGATCTTCTTTAGTTTTTTCATCGTGATATCCCCCTCCAGGATTTTTCTTTTGGATTATACTTCTGAGATGTCATTAACTGTGAGCCGGATAACGTGTGCTCCGAGTGGATAATACAACCAGCTTGTATATTAATGATAAGCCAACGGAAATCAACCTTCAAGGCATATACCGAATTCTTAATATCTTTGTAAAATATCAGTCATCATTTAGTCAAGGCAAATAAAATTGCTTCTTTATATCGCATTATTCACACGATTACCGAAACTTTCAGTCAAATACATACAACTTTTTCTTTGCTATTGGATTATCAGGATCTTCAAAGTAAATTACGATCTCGTATTCCGCAGCTTCATTAATCTCCATTGAAAAAATGACCTTCGAGGTATTCGGATCTATGATCATAAAATCATCATAGTAGCTAGACCTTCCGTTTCCGCTGTTTCTGAAAACTGACATGGTGATGCTGTCGTAATTCATTGGCTTTCCGTAATCAAAAAAAACGTACGCGATTTGACCTGTTTTTACATACTCAATGGGTGTCAGCAATTCTCCCGTATCTTCATTGTACCAGGCATACAATTCAATTTTGCCTTCCAGTTTACCTGTGCATGCACCGATCACAAGAAGAATGACTACTAAAAAAATTACTGTAATTACTTTCCTCAATACCATTCCTCCTACTTAGCATTTTGACAGCCTTACTTTGTTAAAAGAAGAGAGGTTGGTTTGCAACCAACCTCTCTAAAAGCCTGTGGCGCTATATTACCACATTGTGGGCAGGTATGTTGTTTCGGCTACCTTCAATGTGTCGGTCCTGTTAAAGGACTTCACCTTGTTGGAGGCGCCATCAGCCATACCAAAGGAGTCGTTGTAAGATACATCAACGTACTTGTTGAAGTTCTTACCGATGAGAACAACTGCGGTATTAGCAGCAATTGGCTTGTCCTCTGTGCCAACCTTCACGGTGATTTCCCCGTCCAGCAGGTAGGCTTCGCTCAGCTCGGCCTTGTTACCGGAAACGCTGAATCCGCTTACCTTATTATCGCGACGTACGGTGCTCGGTTCGATCGCTTCGGAGAACACAACCACGATCATATCCTTGCCCTTGTTGCCTTCATCTGCGATATTCCTATCGTCAATGTCAATGTAGTATACTTCCTTGACAACAGGTGCAGCCTTGTCATCAACGTTTACTGCGCTTCTGTGATCTATGGTTTCACCATACGTATTAGCGGACTCAGCGAATGTCTCGCCGTCCTTATTTGTTACAGTCAGCGGCTGGAACTTCCATTCGCCTGTTGCCAGAGCAGTGGTCCTGTAATCCTTAGCAATAGTCAGAGCAACTTCGCTATTGCCATCCTTATTCACTGTGTGCCTGATCCTTGCAATCTCGATGGCATCAGGGGTAGTTTTCCCGGGAGTAAACTTCAGCAGCGCAGATTCAATCGTGCTGCCGCTCGTACTGTAGAAGTCTGAGGTCTTGAACTTGGTCAGTCTGTCCTTGAAGGTCACAACAACAGTATCTTCTGCTGTCAGCTCAACCTTGTCAATTGCTACGTAGCCAGCCTCATCGATTGAAAGAACGTCAAATTTGAATGCCTTCATCTTATTGCCGGCTGCGTCAGCAACCCTGGCGATTTCAAGGCTCAGTGTAGCATCCTTAAGATCAAACTGCTTACCGTCTTTAATTGCATCTTGATCATCAAACGGCAACTTGATCTCGACGGCCTTGTTGTTGTCAACCGCCTTGATGGAAGCATTCTTCCACTCGTCAAGGAATATCTCCTCGCCGTTAATTTTGAGGGCATACTTATCCAGATCAAGCACTGAGTATGCACCGCTGACCGCCATAGCTTCGCTGAAGGTTACCTTGAGCATCTGCTTCTTCTCGTTACCCTTGTTGTAAAGCTTAGCTCCTTCAACTTCAGGCGGAGTGGTATCCTTCATGGTGAAGGCAACGGTTGTCTTGGACATTGCGTTACCGGCTTTGTCCTCAACCTTCTGTGCTACGAGGGTGTAGTCGCCGGAAAGATCATCATTGAATGTGATCTTAACGACCTTGCTCTCAATCNGGGAAGCGCCGGAGATAATATCCTCTACTTCCTTACCGTCCTTGAGGATGGTGTAGTTTTCTACATTTTCGGCAGTACCATCGTCGAGATCTTCGCTGAATGTCACCTTGATAGCGCTTTCGCCGTCCTGCTCGATCTTCTCAATGACAGGAGGCTCAGTATCAAGGGTTACCTCTACGACGTAAGAGATCTTGGCGTTCTTGTTTTCCCACAGATCCTGCAGTGCATCCTTTTCAATATAAATGTATGCACGGCCTTCAGGCAGCTTGTAATCATCTTCGAACTTGATGGTCAGTTCTTTACCGCTGGCCTTCAGATCATAAGCCTTGTTTTTCTTGTTGGTGTGATAGAAGTTATCGAGGAATTCCATACCCTTATAGGTCATAACGGCATTGCCCTCGTCATCTGTTACGATATTGCCCTCGTCATCTCTTTCCTCGGTGGTGGGTTCCTCGAGAAGAACGATGTCTTCATCAAAGATAAGGGTAACCTCGGTGGGCTTGGCATCCTTGTAGTCTACTACCACAGGACCGGTTTCGTCTTCAACTACATCAAGAACGAAGGTCTTCTTGGTGATACCGAATCCGGCGTAGTCCTTGATTGCAGGCTTAGCCTCGATAGTAACGGTACCCTCTTCAAGAGCAGAGTACAGGGTTACGTTGAGCTCGGTATCATTGTTGAACTTCTCGATCTTCTCGATCAGGTACTCGCCATCATCAACGCTGAAGAAATCGTCAACATCCTTGCCATTTGCAGGCGGTTCACCGATCGGTTCGCTGAACTTCACCTTAATGGTGTACTTACCAACTACTTCAGCGGATATAGCCTGAGGAATGGTGGTATCCTTCAGCTCAATGCCTTCAATGGTGGTCTCTTCGAGCTTCAAGCCGCTTTCGGATTCGATGCCCTTAATCTTGAGATCGATAACTTCCTGCTGGGCTGCATCATTGGTCAGAGTGATGACAACAGTCTTCTTATCGTCCTGAAGAGCAAAGTCTGAATCTTTATCGATGGTAGCATCAGCATCTTCGGTCTCGATGATGTAGTTGCCCTCGTCTCCAGCCTTCTTGATAGGCATGTTGAATTCAACAACAAGCTGCTTCAGATTGGTAGCGCTTACGCTAACAACTTCCAGAACCTCGGGCTTAGCCTCAACAAGGCCAGCTTCTACTGCGTCAGCCTCGCTGACAACGCCAGCGTCGATGAGGGACTGAATGAAGGTTTTGCCATCAGCGTTTACGCCGTTCTTGCAAGCACCATAGAGGATGCCGGCAGCGTCGTCACGGATGATAGCAGCTTTTGCGCCAATCTCCATTGCCTGGCTCAGGCTGATAACATTAGCGTTTACGGCTTCGGCAACAACTACGTCGGTGCCATACTTGTAGCCCATACCAATGTTCATAATCCAAACCAGGAATGATGTGGCGGATACTTCCTGCAGAGGAGCAAACTTAACCTTCGGAGCAACGGAAGCGTCAACACCAGAGGTGAAGCCCTTCTCTACTGCGTAGGCGGTCCATTTTACGCCCCATGCAGGAACCTCGTCTGCGTCTACTACTTTCTCCGCAAGGATAGCAGCAGCTTCTTCGTCAGTCATAGCATCGACTTCATCTTTCAGACCAGCTGCTTTGATTGCGAAGATCAGGCCTTGGAGTCTGTTAACAGAATCACCGAGACCCATGCCTTCCATGAGCTTCAATTCGTTGAGAATCGTTGCTTCTTCCTCATACTTGAAGCCCTCGGCAAGTGCAGGAACTACCATCATTGATGCAAGCATTGCAATAACGGTAATCGCTGCAAGAATCTTCTTAAGGTTTCTCATGATGAAAATCCTCCCTTTAGTTTTTTGGAAGCAGGCTCATTGTTGCAAAGCCGGATTATGCCCGCTTCCGTGCCTTATAATCCGACTTTGTTTGCTTTATTGATTCAGACAAGCCTTGCAACTTATCATGAATTCATTTTGAATTATATCACCGCCCAAATAAAGGGTCAACAATACAGTTGTGAGTGTAAACAAATTGTAATTTAGTCCATGTAGCGTAATATATCGTAATATTACATTAATATATAGGCCGTGCACTGTGGTGCTTTACACGATACCTTAATAAATATCGGCTTTCATATGTCATCAGTAAAGAGCGATTTTAATGCCATGATTCATGTAATCCGCTCCAGTACCCCTTTATTATATTACAAAGCGGATCTATTAACCAATATTTCCAGTCCAAAGGACTGAGAAAAACAAACCTGTAGTTTTTATTCCCCGGCTGACAAACTGTTACAGGCAAAGCCTGTACCCAGCAGCACCCAGAATACCGCCGCCACTGAAACAACGCTATCATTAAATAAGCCAGCAACCAGGTATGAGCATATACCTATGAAAATGGCTGTTCCTAAGGGGGCGGCAGCGCTCCTGTTGTTTCGGGCAAAATATAGTTTCACGCATGAAGCAACATAAACAGCGATCATGGCCAAAAATGCTATCAGAGATAAAACGCCCGTGTTAACCGCAATCTGAAGATAGAGATTATGAGGTTTATCCACTATCATTTTCGGCGTACCATAGGCATTTATCTTGCCTATATAGTCGTTCTGCGGGAATTCGATAACAAAACTATCGGGGCCGGAGCCAATGGCAACTGTGTTTTTCAAAAGCGGTATGGCTCTGGACCAGATATAAATCCTTGCGGAACCTACCTTTTCGTAGCCCCTTACATCAATGGCGGCAGGTTTGGATATTTGATCTGTTTCATCTCCGGGATTTCCGATCAGGGCCAATGAGTCCTCCCTGAGCCTGAGGAAAAACTCAACACCGGCATTCCGTACTCTCAGGATGTCACCTGATATCGCCACGGTGTAGCCTTTATATGTGGAATCCTTGAACTTGACAGTTTTAATATCCTCCCCATCCGATATATCTATCTCAAGCTGATTATTAGCTTCATCATGGAAGGATAAATTAGAACCATCATATCTGATCACCAGAGTTTCGGTGGTGCTGATTATTCTGGCTCTGTTGTCTTCAAAAATAATATCTTCTACATAATAGCCTTGAGTGCCGGCGTTGATTTCGGATATAACCCTGTTAGCCACAAATCCCATGCCTGCCAGAACAACCACTAAAGATAAAATGATGATTATTCTATTTTTGAATATATGTTTTCTGAAGTAAATAATGGCGATCAGTATGCCCGCTCCCAATCCCACCAGGCCCGCGCTGGAATCGCTCCCAATCAGATTGACCAGAAGAAGGACTGAGAGAACAGCCGCTGCAACCCGCAAGCCTTTCTTTTTGGCCAGGAAGATCGAAGCCACAGCGATGGGAAATACCAAAGCCACATAGCTTCCCATATAGTTTGGGTTAGCCAGCGTTCCATAAACCATGGTGCCAAATTTGAAGACCAATTCGCTGGCGGCGTACTCGGCCGGCAGAATTAAAGATTTCCCAAAGCCCGTTTCAAAGAAATCACGACCCGCCAGTTGTAAAAGACCTATAAGGCATATGATGAATGCGGAAACAAGCAGGGATTTAAATATGATACTGATCTGTCTTTCCTCGCTTATCAGGTTGAAGAGGATTAACATATTGATGATATAGAACAGCAGGACAAACATGCCTTCATATCTTGCCACAAACCCTGTTAACGCCACAGAAGAATATTTTGATGTGACAGTAGATAATATAATGAATAATATATATACGGCAGCAGGCACGTACAAGCTGATCTTCCTTCTTAACTGAATTCGGCCCTGAATATTTCTGATAATAAAAAGACACAGACTCAATGCTGACGCTATAATGAACCACTGACTCTTCCAGTAAGAGAGCAGGTCAGGGTATTGGTCACCGCCCTTCCAGTTGGCAGCTTCTATGGGTTCCAACTGGTCAATGTGCAAATAGACTATAAGGGGTACAACAGCCACTATAAATATATAAGGTATTAAATCAATGATAGTTGTTTTTTTCTCTATCCGTTTCTTCCTATTCTTCTTAGCCATAACGCCCTCATTTTTTTCTATCATTATACCATATCAAGACTGCCCGAACGGAATATGTGTATCAATTTTTCTGCCATAGATGATATGCCCCACGAAGTCTTGCCGTAAGCCTTGTTAAAATGTTGGTTGTGCTGGGAATATAGTCTAAATGGAAACCAGATACTCNCGGATGATTCTCTTAGCATGGTTGATGTCACAGGTTTTGAAAATCTCTGTTTTAACCCGCGCTGAACCCGGAAGACCCTGGAGGTACCAGGCGACATGCTTTCGCATCTCCAGCATGGCCGCGCGTTCCCCCTTGTACTTCTCCATCAATTCATAATGCTTTAAGATGGTCTTAAGCCTTTCCTGATTGGACACANTTCTGTTATAAGTGTGGTTATATATATAGGATACTATATTCTCAAAAATCCAGGGGTTGCCCTGGGCTCCCCTTCCCACCATGACAGCATCGCACCCCGTTTCTTCAAACATGCGAAGCGCATCCTCCGGGGATCTTATGTCCCCATTGCCTGTTACGGGTATGGTAAGAGCCTGTTTGACCTTACGGATGCAATCCAGATCCACAGTCCCCGAATACTGCTGGTCACGGGTTCTTCCGTGTACCGTAACCAGGGCGGCTCCCTCCTCNTCACAGATAGATGCGATCTGGGCGGCATTGGCTGAACTCTCATCCCATCCCTTACGGATCTTAACTGTGACAGGCTTTTGGGAAGCCCTTACGGTCTCACGCACAATATGCCTTACCAGATCGGGCTTGCGCATGAGGGCGGCACCCTCTCCGTTTTTGACGATCTTGGGAGCCGGACAGCCCATATTAATGTCGATAAGGGCGATATTGGGCTGTTTTGAGAGCCAGGCCGCTGCCTCCGCCATGATATCGGGTTCATGCCCGAAGATCTGAACGCCGATGGGCATTTCATCCGGATGGGTACGGGCTATCTCAAAGGTTTTTTTATCCTTGTAATGCATGGCCTTGGCACTNACCATCTCGGTATAGACTAATGAGGCTCCCTTTTCCTTGCAGAGCACACGAAAAGGAAGNTCGGTAACTCCNGCCATGGGAGCCAGAAAGATATTGCCCCAGGTTGTGAGGGGTATGTGTGGTTGAGTATTTCTGTTCAAGAAAATTGCCTCCCGGTTGTCATATTCTGAATTATACCAAAAAACCGGCAAAAAAAACCTTCTATCAATATCCCGTGATAGAAGGCATCATTGCGTGTATATCAAATTCATCATGACGGATAATTTGCTCAGAAGGGAAGATCCTCGTCGTCCCCGCTGAACGGATAATAGCCATCACCACTCTCAGGCTGCTGNAAGGCACCGCTATTCTGTGCCGCAGGTCCTGGAACAGTGTTGTTGTAGGAAGGTGTACTTGAAGGTGTGCTGTCACGGTCGCGCTTGCTGTCTGCAAAGTAAACATTCTCGCAATGGACTTCAGTCCGGTAATGCTTGTTCCCCTGTTGATCCTGCCAGTTGTTGTTCCTCAGGTAGCCTTCAACCAGCACCTGCATGCCCTTTTTGAAATACCTGCTTACAAAATCGGCGGTACCTCTCCAGGCCACAATGTCAAAAAAGTCTGCCGTTTGCTGGCCTTCCTGTTGTCTTACCTGGCGGTTGACAGCAAGCCTGAACCGGCTCACAGAAATGTTGTTCTGTGTGAAGCGCGTTTCCGGGTCAGCCACAAGTCTTCCCAATAGAATAACCTTGTTCATCAAAACACCACCTGTTCCACCTGATTATGGTGATTATTGGTTCAGCCCGGTCTGCATCAAGCCTACCGGCCTGGGTGGGGCGGTTGCCCCGAGCCTTGGCAGTGTCAGCCATAGGATTACTCCTTGCTGACTACCAGATACTTAAGAACTTCTTCGGTAATCTTGAAGTTTCTTTCAAGCTCAGCAGGAAAGTCCGGATTGGCTGAGAAGTTCATGAGTACATAGTACCCTTCCTTCTGGTCCTGGACTTCATATGCCAGCTTCTTTCTGCCCCATTCCTCTGTGCTCTCGAGTTCACCGTTTTGGGAAACCAGGTTGTTGAATCTTTCAACCATAGCCTTAACCTGCTCTTCCTCGAGGGTGGGAGAAATGATGTAGACGCATTCATACTTTCTCATGGCAAAGTCACCTCCTTCTGGACTAATCGGCCCTGCATCCCATGTGCAGAGCAAGGATCCGCCGCTTAAACCGCGGCTCTGCGGCCTGCAACCGTACGATGTACCGTACTGCAGGCTACACAGTATAATAACATAATCGGCGGCAGGCTGTAAACCCTGTGCCACTTAAAAGAGATCGCCGCGCTTCGCTCGCGATGACAATTCGGGTCTGTCATTGCGAGAAGGCGGAGCCGACGAAGCAATCTCGGAGATCGCCGCGCTTCGCTCGCGATGACATTCCGTTCTGTCATTGCGAGAAGGCGGAGCCGACGAAGCAATCTCGGAGATCGCCGCGCTTCGCTCGCGATGACAATTCGGGCCTGTCATTGCGAGAAGGCGGAGCCGACGAAGCAATCTCGGAGATCGCCGCGCTTCGCTCGCGATGACATTCACTTTTTCATACGTTCAAGGGTCTCCTTGATAAGACCGATTTCCTGAACCAGGGTTTTTATTCTCAGAGCTTGCCGGGATACGGCCACAGACAGGGTAAAAACTATCATCAGAAGAAGAAAGATTACACAAAGATACAGGGCGTTCACCGGCAACTCAACATGCATGAGCGCTGCAATAAAAAACAGGATCTCTGGAAAAAGGGATAACAGCACAAAGCTGAAGCTGGTGAGAATCCATGTGAGGGCATACTTGAGTTCCAGCTTTTTGGTTCTCACCATATTCAAAATGAATATGAAAAAGCACACAGATCCGATTACAAGGATTACTCTCAACACACTGCTCATTTAATACCATCCCCATTCTTCCTTGCTATGGCTGCCATGATAACAGCCAGGGTGACCTTGATCATGTAATAGGCGGCGAGATTCTTTGTAATGGACGATTCTCCCGACTGTCTCGGACGCATGATCACAGGAACCTCAGCAATACGGTATTTGTTTCGCAAGGCTGTAACTATGGTCTCAGGTTCTGGGTAGTCCTTGGGGTAGTTGTTTGCGAAAAGCTTGATAAGCTCCCTGTTGCAGGCTCTGAAACCCGAAGTCGGATCGGATATATATTGGCCTGTAACAAGTTTTATCAGCCCGGTGAAAAACTTGATCCCCGCACGTCTTGAGAGGGAGGACTGATAGCCTTTATTCTCGATAAAGCGGGAGCCTATGCTCATATGATAACCTTCATGAATGCGTGACAAAACCAGCTTGAGGAATTTCGGGTCATGCTGACCGTCGCCATCCATCTGTACTGCGATATCATAGCCATGGTTCAGGGCATATCTGTATCCTGTCTGCACCGCTCCGCCTATTCCCAGGTTGACAGGCAGCGTCACCACGGGAATCCCGTGCTGGTGGCAGACCTCCTCGGTATTGTCGGTTGAACAGTCATTGATGACCACAACATCAAAGTCCAGGGGTACCTCCTTTAGTTCCTTGAAGAGTTTGGGGAGGTTCTTTGCTTCCTGGTATGCGGGTATGATAATAAGGGTCTTCAAGGTGTTTCTTCTCCTTAATGTATCTTGGTTATAGGTTACCATATGGAAATGTTTTTTACTATAAGGATGACAACAGAAGAGATTGCCACACTTCGCTGTCGCTCCGTTCGCAATGACAAACAAGGGTGTCATTGCGAGGAGGCATGGCCGACGAAGCAATCTCGGAGATCGCCGCGCTTCGCTCGCGATGACAATTGGCGGGTCGCCGCGCTTTGCTCGCGATGACAGTGCCATGCTACGATCGCAATGTCCTTATGAGTTCATATATCTGGTTCACCAGAAATGCGGCACCAACCATAATGAAGAACATTATCTGGTAGGCATAGCGGGGATCAGGGATGAACATAAGCTGGAGACCCAGAATTATCAGCCCATAGAAATACAGGTAAAACCCCCTGATGTTTTTGATGGAGTGCCATATCATACCGATGATCCCCCCATAGAGAATCTGGCTGTGAATTAATTCCTGGAATCTTTTCATTTCCGGAACCAGGTTGATCAGGTAGGGTGTTTGAAAGGTATACTGGGTCTTGCCCCAGGTAAACCATTTGATATAGAGCCATGGATCTGTTTTAAGACCTTCTATGATCCGCCGGATGCCCCACTCCCTCTGTGCATCGTTCACACCCTTTATGCTCTCGGGTATATCCTGAAAATAGTCCTGCCAGTAGGGGTAGGTGCCAGCAAGAAAAGCGTTGCCATCACCCTTGGCGGTAATGATCAGCGTTCCCAGAGAAACAATGTTCCTTATCCACCAGGGAGCCATAACCGCAACAAGTCCGGTCAACTGCAGGGCGAACACCTTGCCGATTTTACCTATGGTAAAGGGCGCTGTCAGGGTATTTGGATCAGTATAATATGACAAGCCCTGCTTTTTCCTTCCGCTTATGAAAAGATAGATGAACGGCACAATGAACAGGGGCAGAAGGGTTGGCCGAACAAGGATATGCAACCCGAAAGCAATTCCCGACAGGAGGTGCAGGCTCTTCTTTCCTGTATCGAAGGCCAGTGCTGCAATATAGAAATAGATCAGCATGGTAAAGAGCCCCAGTCCCTCGGTAAGGATCAGGGTGCAGGACAGAACATAGGGAGGGTAGATTGCCACAAGCAAGGCGGTTAAAACCGCAGGAAGGTCTTTTTTGAAAATCCTCCGGACGGTTGCAAAGGCCAGCAGGGAGCTTAGGCTCCCGAAAACAGCCTGGATCAGGCGAACCGCTGTGATCTGGCGCCAGGGATCACCCAGCACCTTATAGACCAGGGTTAAAAAGAGGGGGTATCCCGGCATCACCCGGGCATTTGACACACCGGGGGATCCGCCGTAGGGATTGCCGTCATACCAGTAGCCGTAGATACCTGTATCGGCAAGCTGGTGGGACATGAGCCAATAGTTTTTGGCGTCCCCGGTAAGCCCCATATTATCCTTAAAACGTAAAAATGCCATGCCCCTTAAAATCAGGGCAAGCAGGAATATGCAAATCAGAATGGCCCACAGGTAAGGCTTGATCTTTCTTCTGTTTACCATGTCATCCTCCGGGCAAAGGTTTTATCGAGTACAGCACGGCAGTCTATGAGATTGCTTCGTCGACTTTGTCTCCTCGCAATGACAGAACGGAATGTCATCACGAGCAAAGCGTAGCGATCTATGAGATTGCTTCGTCGACTTTGCCTCCTCGCAATGACAGAACGGAATGTCATCGCGAGCAAAGCGTGGCGATCTATGAGATTGCTTCGTCGACTTTGTCTCCTCGCAATGACAGAACGGAATGTCATCACGAGCAAAGCGTAGCGATCTATGAGA
>JGI24707J26582_10003348_pt1 | contig 11584 bp, 10 predicted proteins | sample BioPla1DNA1_FD_26582 | JGI IMG/M metagenome (IMG submission 26582) | reverse complement strand
CAATGGTGATGGACTATTAATAGAAAATAGTCTTAATATTAAAGGAAATAAAATAGATTCTATTACTAAAATATATAAAAATCATAAATTGATGTTTCAATATAATGAGGAAGATTTGCAAAATATAGAAATTGGTCAAGAAGATTTAAAGAAAAAAATTAGAATAGGGATAAAAAAAAGTTTGTATAAAGGCTTAATTAATGTATCAGAAACAAGAGTGCCTTGGGGTATATTAACAGGTGTTAGACCTATTAAAATTGTGCACAATCTATTGGATGAAAAAATAGAAGAAAAAAATATAGTAGAAATATTGCTTAATCAATACAAGATTTCCAATGATAAAGCTAATTTAATACTGAATATTTGTAAAAAACAAAGAAAATATCTATATCCTTTAGATGAAAATAGATTTAGTTTATATATAAGTATTCCTTTTTGTCCAAGTAGATGTTTGTATTGCTCCTTTCCATCGTTAAATATTAATAAATATTATGAATATGTAGATGAGTATACAGATAAATTAATATATGAAATAAATAGCATTAAGGATATTATGAAAGGAAAATCTATATCTACTGTATATATAGGGGGGGGAACTCCTACTGCTATACCTAGGGAAAACTTAGAGAAAATAATTTTAAGTATTTATGATAATTTTAGTAAAGAAAGCATTGAAGAAATAACTGTAGAAGCAGGTAGACCAGATACTATTAATAGAGAAGTGCTAAATATGTTAAATAGAAATAAAATCAATAGAATTAGTATTAATCCTCAAACTATGAATGATAAGACTTTAAAGCTTATTGGGAGAAAACATAGTAGTGCTGATATTATTGAATCCTATTATTTAGCGAGAGAAATTGGATTTGATTCTATTAATATGGATTTAATAATTGGACTTCCAGGGGAAGGAGTTGAAGAAATCAGGAACACATTAAAAAAATTAGAAAATCTAAATCCTGAAAATTTAACTGTCCATACTTTAGCTGTAAAAAGAGGCTCTAAATTTAAAAAAACCATGGACAAATACTCTATTAAAGGCCAAGAAATTATTGAAAAAATGTTAAAAGAAACTGAAATCTTTTCAAAAAATATGGAAATTTATCCTTATTATCTTTATAGACAAAAACAAATACTAGGAAATTTAGAGAATATTGGATATGCAAAAGAAGGGAAAGAATGTATATATAATATAAAAATGATGGAGGAAAAGGAAACTGTAATGGCAGCAGGTATGGGAGCAGTATCTAAAATTTTTTTCCCAAAGGCAGATAGAATTGAAAGGGTTCCAAATGTGAAATCTTTGAAAGAGTATTTAAATAGAACTGATGAAATGATAGATAGAAAAATTCAGGGTTTAAATAGCTAAAATCACCTTGACACTTAATCTTATATATCATATAATGGAAAAAACATAAAAACTATGAAAAGGAATAGTAATTAAATCCCTTATCTATAGAGAGTCAGGCTTGGTGGAAACTGATGATAATATTTGATGAAGACACCTTAGAGTTAACAAAGTTATTTGTTCGTAGCTAACTACGTTATCAATCCATAAGCGAGGTTTAAGCCTAATTAGGGTGGCACCGCGAGAACTAGCCTCTCGTCCCTGAATTCAGAGATGAGGGGTTTTTTATTATTAAGGAGGTATTTAAATGATAGAAAAAATGGGAAATTTAAGAAGAACTAATATGTGTGGAGATTTAAGAGAGGATAATATTGGAGAAGAAGTGGTATTAATGGGTTGGGTTCAAAGAGAAAGGAATTTAGGCTCATTAATATTTATTGATTTAAGGGATACTACTGGAATTTGTCAAATAGTAATAGATAGTACAGTTTCAAAAGAAATTTTTAAAAAGGCGGAAAAAATTAGAGCTGAATATGTGTTGGCAGTCAAGGGAAGTGTTAGAAAAAGGGAATCAATAAACAAAGATATACCAACAGGTAATATAGAGGTATTAGCTAAAGAATTAAAAGTTTTAGACATATCAGAAACACCTCCTATATATATAAAAGATGAGGATAATGTTTCAGAAACTATGAGATTAAAATACAGATTTTTAGATTTAAGAAAACCTAAAATGCAAAACAATTTAAAGATAAGGCATAAAACTGCTAAGGTAATTAGAGACTTTTTAGATGAAAATAATTTTGTAGAAATTGAAACTCCTATGCTAACAAAACCTACTCCAGAAGGTGCTAGGGATTACTTGGTTCCCAGTAGAGTTAATCCTGGAGAATTTTATGCTCTACCTCAGTCTCCACAACTTATGAAACAGCTTTTAATGGTTTCAGGCATGGATAGATATTATCAAATTGTTAAATGCTTTAGAGATGAAGACTTAAGGGCAAATAGACAGCCAGAATTTACTCAAATAGATATGGAAATGTCCTTTGTAGATATTGACGACATAATAGATTTAAATGAAAAACTACTATATAGACTTTTTAAGGAAATCAAAGGAATTGAAATTAAACTACCTATAGAGAGAATGACTTATAAAGAAGCTATGGATAGATTTGGCGTAGATAAACCAGATTTACGATTTGGATTTGAATTAGTGGATATATCAGATATAGTTAAGGATTCTGAATTTAAGGTATTTAGTGGTACTATAAATAATAAAGGCTGTGTAAAGGGTATAAATGTAAAGGGATATGAAAGTAAGTTTTCCAGAAAAGATATTACTAGTTTAGAAAATTATGTAAAGGATTTTGGTGCTAAGGGATTAGCTTGGATTAAGATTACAGAAGAAGGAATTTCATCTCCTATTGCCAAGTTTTTATCTCAAGAAGAACTAGACAATATATTGGCTAAAATGGAAGGGAAAGTGGGAGATTTACTTTTATTTGTAGCAGATAAACCTAAAATAGTATTTGATAGCTTGGGAAATTTAAGAAATGAAGTGGCAAGACGACTTAATATTATAGAAGATGAAGATTTAAAATTAGTGTGGATTACAGAATTCCCATTATTTGAATATGATGAAGAAGAAGGTAGATATGTAGCTAAACATCACCCTTTTACCCATCCTATGGAAGAAGATATAGATTTATTGGAAACTCATCCAGAAAAAGTTAGGGCAAAGGCCTATGATATTGTAATAAATGGAGATGAAATAGGTGGTGGAAGTATTAGAATAAGTGATAGAGAACTGCAAAAGAGAATGTTTAAGGCCCTTGGTTTCACTGAAGAAGAAGCACAAGATAAATTTGGTTTCTTATTAGATGCTTTTAAATATGGTACTCCACCTCATGGGGGTATTGCCTATGGCTTTGATAGACTAATTATGTTATTAACAGGCAGCCAAAATATTAGAGATGTAATTGCATTTCCAAAAACTCAATCTGCAACTTGTTTATTAACTGGAGCACCAACTAATATTTCAGATGAACAATTAAAAGAAATTCATATTAGTTTAGATATAGAAAAATAATAATATTGAGGAGAAAAAATGTTGGAACAATTTTCAAGAACCCAATCTTTGTTGGGGAAAGAGAATATGATAAAATTAAATAATGCTAAAGTTGCAGTTTTTGGCATTGGAGGTGTGGGCTCTTTTGCTGCTGAAGCTTTAGGGAGATCTGGTTTAGGTTCTATTGTATTAGTAGATTATGATATAATAGATATATCTAATTTAAATAGACAAATACATGCTAATTTTAAAACCATTGGGCACAAAAAGGTAGTTGCAATGAAAAATAGACTCCTAAGTATTAATCCCAAAATGAATATTGAAATTTACGATGAAATATATACTGAAAAGAACAATTATTTATTAAATAGGGATTATGATTATGTAATAGATGCTATAGATATGGTTTCTTCTAAAATTAACTTAATAGAAAACTGTAAAAATATGAATATTCCAATAATATCTTCTATGGGAGCAGGAAACAAATTAGATCCAACTATGTTTCAAATAAGTGATATATATGAAACGCATACATGTCCCTTAGCTAAAATAATGAGAAGAGAATTAAGGAGAAAAGGTATTGATAAATTAAAAGTAGTTTGGTCTAAAGAGAAACCTATTAAAACTAATAAAGAAATTGAAGGTCTTAGGAAGTCTGTACCAGGGTCTGTAGCTTATGTGCCTTCTGTTTGCGGTTTAATAATTGCTTCGGAAGTTATAAAAGATATAACTGTTGGAGGTGAATAATTTGGAACAAATAGGTTATGTAAGGAGAACCTTTGATGATATGGCTGAAGTAGAGGTTAGAAGGATTTCAGGGTGTGGTGGCGGTTGTAGCAGTTGTGGTGGGGGGTGTAATGCTCCTAGTATTATAGTTTCTCTAAAAAACTCTATTGAAGCTAAAGAAGGAGATTATGTAGAAATAAAAGGTAAGGCTAATAAGATAATAAAATATGCTTTAATTGTATATATGATTCCCTTTGCAATGCTAATACTTGGTATTGTATTGGGAATGGGTTTATTTAAATCTAAAGGAGTAGTTAATTATGAAGCTTATGGGTTTCTAAGTGGTTTAATTTTTTTAATCTTTTCATTTTTAATAGTAAAAAAAGTTGATTCTTCTATACAGAAGAAAAATGAAAATGCATTAGAAATAGTAAAAATATTAGATTAAATAGAGAGGGGAAATAAGATTGACCTTTAAAACTAATGAAAATGAAGCCATTATAAAAAGACTAAGAAGAATAGAAGGACAGGTTAAAGGCATTCAAAAAATGGTGGAAGAAGGGAAGTGTTGTGGAGACATATTAATTCAAATTTCAGCTGTCCGTTCTGCCATGAATTCAGTTGGAGGCCTTATACTAGAAAATCATATGAAAGATTGTCTAAAATTATATTTAGATGGAGATGCTGGCGATGAAACCCTAGATAGTTTAGTAGAAACTATGGTAAAATATACTAAACAAAATTAAGTTTTATTTTTAACTCTATTTATAGATCTAGATAGGGATGTGGATATTATTATCCCTATAGAGATAGCAGCCGCTATAAAAAAAGTTTCAGTTCCCTTATTTGCAGCTAATAAAAAATCCTTTCTAACTAATGCTAACATAGTATAATACATGCCAGCACCAGGTACTAATGGAACAATTCCAGGAATAATGTATACTGTTGCTGGCTTTTTAAAATGTCTTGCAAATAATTCACCTAAAATTCCCACTACTATAGAGGCAAAAAAAGTTCCAACTATATTACTATCTAAATATTTAGATGTAAAATAAAAAGCAATCCATCCAAAGGCACCTACAAAACCTGATTTTATTATGGAATTTTTCGGTATACCAAATAAAACTGCAAAACCAATAGTGGACAAATAAGAAAATAAAAATAATTTTAAAACATTCATTGTAACAGCCCCCTATAGTAGATATTTAATACTATTCCTACTCCAAAGGCAATGGCCAAAGCTGAAAAAACAGCCTCCATACCTCTAGATAATCCAGATATAAAATCTCCAGATATGGTGTCTCTTAAAGCATTGGTAATGGGAACACCAGGCACTAAGGACATAATGGAACCTATAATAATAGTGTCCATATTGTGACCAATTCCAATATTTACTGTTAATATAGATAAAATAGATGCAATTGATGCACCTATAATATTGTTAATAAAAAAAGTCATTTTATATTGGCTAATTTTACTTATTGTAAATAATACTGCTAAACTTACTAAATATGTGGAAATAAAATCTGAAAAACTTCCACCAAAGAGTAAAGCAAAAAAGGAACAAGCAAGAGCACCAAATAGATTTTTTGTGCTTTTATTATAACCTTGTATATTATTTATTGCCCTTAATTTTTCCAGACCTTTATCTATTGGAGTATTAGAGTTTACAAACTCTCTAGAAAATTCATTTACTAAATCAATCTTATTTAAATCAATTTTAATGGATTTAATTCTAATAAGATAGGATAGCATTTCGTCTTTATATTCTAAAGACACAAAAATGCCAGTAGGAGTTACAAAGGCGTCGGCATATTTTATACCTAGTCTTGATTTACATATTCTCTCTATAGTGTCTTCTACTCTATAAGTTTCTGCNCCATTTCTTAACATGGTTTTACCAGTTAAAGCAGCTAATAAAAGAAGTTTTTTTGCTTTATTTCTATCTTTTTCAACTAAATCCATTAAAATCACCTCATAAATATTATTTAGTTGTAAATGCTTAACAATAAATGTATAATGAATTTGTAAGAAAAATATTCTTGTTCTATATTATATCAAATAAGGAGGTTTTAATAAATGGATTTTACAAACTTACGCAAAAAAGATCCTGAAATAATGGAAATAATAGAAATGGAAACAAATAGGCAAAGAGAACATTTAGAATTAATAGCCTCAGAAAATTTTGTAACACCTCAAGTTATGGAAGCTATGGGCAGTCAATTAACTAATAAATATGCAGAAGGTTATCCAGGCAAAAGATATTATGGTGGTTGTGAATTTGTAGATATGGCAGAAAACATAGCTATAGAACGATTAAAAAAATTATTTGGAGCAGAACATGCCAATGTCCAACCTCATTCTGGTTCTAATGCTAATTTAGGAGTGTATTTTGCAGTACTTAAGCCAGGGGACAAAGTATTGGGAATGAATTTGTCCCAAGGTGGGCATCTAACCCATGGTAGTCCTGTTAATATTTCAGGAACCTATTATAATTTTATAGCCTATGGGGTAGATAAGGAGACAGAAACAATTGATTATGATGAGGTAAGGAAAATTGCTATAGAAGAAAAGCCAAAAATGATTGTGGCAGGTGCTAGTGCCTATCCAAGGATAATTGATTTTCAGAAATTTAGGGAAATAGCTGATGAAGTAGATGCTTATCTAATGGTAGATATGGCTCATATAGCAGGGCTTGTGGCAGCAGGACTTCATCCAAATCCAGTTCCCTATGCAGATTTTGTAACCACTACAACTCATAAAACTTTAAGAGGTCCTAGGGGAGGAGCTATCCTTTGTAAAGAAAAATATGGTAAAGCAATTGATAAGGCCATATTTCCTGGGATTCAAGGAGGACCTTTAATGCATGTAATTGCTGCAAAAGCAGTTAGCTTTGGTGAAGCTTTACAAGATGATTTTAAAGAATATCAAAAACAAATTATTAATAATGCCAACGCATTAGCAGAAGCTTTAAAGGAAAAAGGTTTTAGACTTGTGTCTAATGGTACAGATAATCACTTAATTTTATTAGATGTAAGAAATAAAGGATTAACTGGAAAGAAAGCTGAAGAATTGCTAGAAGCTGTAAATATAACTACTAATAAAAACACCATTCCCTTTGATCCAGAAAGTCCATTTATTACATCGGGAATTAGGATTGGAACTCCTGCCATAACTACAAGGGGAATGAAGGAAAAAGAAATGAAAGAAATTGCTGAGATTATGGATTTAGCATTAGATGAAAATAATAATAGAGAAGAATTGAGAAATAGAACTTTAGATTTATGTAAAAGATTTCCTTTATACTAAATGAATTAGCCTACACTAGTCTGTAGGCTTATTTAATTAATATATCAATTTTCCATTAATTTTGCTATAATAGTATAAAGGGAAAATAGAATTAGAGAGGATACTATATGGAATTAAAAAATATAAATGATAACAGAAATATTATAGAAAATGTAAAAGAAGATAGTATAGCTTATGAATTAAAAATAGAAAAAGGCGATATTTTATTATCTATTAATGGAAAAGAAGTTAAAGATATAATAGATTACAAATTTTTAATTTCTGATGAATATGTGGAAGTGGAAATAGAAAAACCTAATGGTGAGATTTGGATATTAGAAATTGAAAAGGAATTTGATGAAGATTTAGGAATAGAGTTTACAAATCCATTAATTGATAGGGCTAAATCTTGTAGAAACAAATGTATATTTTGTTTTATTGATCAATTACCTAAAAATATGAGGGAGACATTATATTTTAAAGATGATGATTCTAGATTATCATTTTTACAAGGTAATTTTATTACTTTAACTAATATGAGTGATGAAGAAATAGAAAGAATTATTGCCTATAGAATAAGTCCTATTAATGTATCAGTACACACAACCAATCCTGAATTAAGAATAAAAATGTTAAACAACAAAAATGCTGGTAAGATATTTCATATATTAAAGAAATTTAAAGAGGCAGGATTAGAGATTAATTGTCAAATAGTATTAGTCCCTAATATAAACGATGGAAAGGAATTGGAAAGAACATTAATGGATTTATCCAGTCTTTATCCCAGTGTTAAATCTGTGGCTATAGTACCAGTAGGTTTAACTAAATATAGAGAAGGCCTTCCTAATATACGGGTTTTTAGTAAATTAGAATCTAGAANTTTTTTAAAATTTATAATAAATAAACAGAAATATTTTCTTAAAACNTTAGGAACTAGATTTGCTTTTCCTTCAGATGAGTTTTATCTTATGGCAGATTATCCTTTACCTAATTATGAAGAATATGAAGGTTTTCCACAATTGGAAAATGGAGTTGGATTAATAAAGGCCTTTGAATATGAAATTAATAAGGAACTGGCGTATATTAATGAAAATCCTTATTTAAACAAAAATTATATAATAGCTACTGGGACATTGGCTAAAGAATTTATGGTAGAGGTTGCCAATAAAATAATGAAAAAATTTAAAGGTTTAAAACTAAATGTAATAGCAATTAATAATGAATTCTTTGGAGAAACTATTACCGTATCAGGATTAATTACAGGTGGGGATTTAATAGCTCAATTAAAAGATATAGATGGCATAGATGGGATTATAATACCAAAGTCTATGCTAAGAAAAGATACTGAGGTTTTTTTAGATGATTTGAATATAAAAGATATAGAAGATAAATTAAAAGTTAAAGTAATACCAGTAGAGGTATCAGGAAAAGAATTTATCAATTTATTTAGAAAAGTGTAGGTGATATAATGGAAAGACCAGTTGTTTGTATTGTAGGAAGACCTAATGTTGGAAAATCAACTTTATTTAATAGAATAGCAGGAAGAAGAATTGCCATAACTGAAGATACACCTGGAGTTACTAGGGATAGAATTTATACAGAAGCAGAATGGCTTAATAAATACTTTACATTAATTGACACAGGAGGATTAGAACCAGAATCTGAAGAAATAATAACCCTAAATATTAGAAGACAGGCTGAGATTGCCATTGAAACTGCTGATGTTATACTTTTTGTAGTAGATGGAATTGATGGGCTTACATCTACTGATAGGGATATAGCCAATATACTTAGAAAATCTGGGAAAGAAGTACTTTTAGTATGTAATAAAATTGACTCTAAAAAGAGTTCTGATAAAATTTTCGAATTTTACGAATTAGGTATAGGTGATCCAATACTNATTTCTGCAGAACAGGGTTTAGGTATAGGAGATTTACTAGATGAAGTAATTTTGCATTTTCCTGAACATAAAGATACAGATTACAATGAGGACATAATAAAAGTTGCGGTTATTGGAAAACCAAATGTAGGAAAGTCTTCTTTAATAAATAATATTTTAGGGGAAGATAGAGTAATAGTTACAAATATTCCTGGCACCACGAGGGATGCAATAGATACTTATTTTACCTATGGAGAAGATGAATATTTGTTTATAGATACTGCAGGATTAAGGAGAAAAAGAAGTATTTATGAAAATATAGAACGTTATAGTGTAGTTCGTACATTAGCAGCAGTAGATAGATCAGATATATGTATATTAATGATTGATGGAACAGAAGGTATAACAGAACAGGATACAAAAATTGCTGGATATGCCCATGAACAAGGAAAAGGGATGATAATTGCTGTTAATAAGTGGGATATTGTAGAAAAGGAAACCAATACCTCTAGAGATATGGAAAGGGATATTAGGAATAAATTGGGATTTGTACCCTATGCTCCTATTATATTTATTTCTGCAAAGACTGGGAGAAGGGTAAGTAGATTATTTGAATTACTAAAGGTAGTAAATAATAATTATGATTTAAGAATTAGTACTGGAGTACTAAATGATATAATTAATGAAGCAGTAATTTTAAATCAACCACCATCTGATAAAGGAAATAGATTAAAAATTTACTATGGGACTCAAGTAGCAACTAGACCACCTAAATTTGTAATTTTTATTAATAAAAGAGAACTTATGCATTTTTCCTATGAAAGATACCTGGAAAATCAAATTAGGCAATACTTTGGTTTTGAAGGAGTGCCTATTAGATTGGAATTTAGAGAAAANGGTGATTAATTTGAGAATTCCACTTATAATAGCCTTAGCTTCTTATTTAATTGGAAACTTTTCTGCAGCCTATATTTTAGGTAAAATGTTTAAAAAAGAAGATGTTAGAGAATATGGAAGTAAAAATGCAGGGGCTACTAATGCCTTAAGGGTTTTTGGAAAAAAAATTGGTATATTAGCTTTTATATTAGATGTTTTAAAAGGGGTATTGGCAGTTTATATTGGAGGAAAGTTTTTAGACTATAATGGGAAATTAATAGCTGGAATATTTGTAGTATTAGGCCATAATTATCCTATAATTTTAGGATTTAAAGGAGGAAAAGGTATAGCTACATCTATAGGAGTTATGCTATCTTTACATTGGCCTACTGCTATTGTATGTATTATTATTGGAATATTAATAATAGCAAAATTTAGATACGTCTCTTTAGGATCTATTACTGCAGCCAGCTTAGTTCCTATTATTGGTTCTATTATGAAAAGGCCTTTTAATAAGGAATATTTTATTACTACATTAATTTTAGCTATTATGGCAGTATATAGACATAGATCTAATATTAAAAGATTAGTAAATGGAAAAGAGTTTAAAATTGGAGAAAGGGTAAAATAAAGGGTAGGTGAAGTTTAAGTGGCAAAAATAGGTATACTTGGAGGAGGCAGTTGGGGGACTGCATTGGCAATTCTCTTAGGGAACAAAAATAATGAAGTACATATCTGGGTAAGGGATGAGCTTCAATTAAGACAAATGAAAGAATTAAGAGAGAATAAAAAATATTTGCCTGGTGTTATTATTCCAGATGAAATAGGTATAACAAACGATATTTCCAAGGTTATTTATAATAAAGAATTAATAGTGCTTGCAGTAGCTTCCCATGGAATTAGAGATAGCTTAAATGAAGGTAAAAAGGATTTTAATAAGGAGCAGATAATAGTTAATGTGGCTAAGGGTATTGAAAATGATACTTTACTTAGGATTTCGGAAATTGTTAAAGAAATTCTTCCTAATAATCCATATGCAGTATTATCTGGGCCATCTCATGCAGAAGAAGTGGCTAGAAATATTCCTACTACTGTTGTTTCAGCCTCTAATAATAAAAATATAGCAAAATATGTACAAGATATTTTTATGTCACCATATTTTAGAGTTTACACTAATCCAGATGTTGTAGGAGTGGAATTAGGAGGTTCATTAAAAAATGTTATAGCATTAGGTGCTGGTATATCTGATGGCTTAGGATATGGAGACAATACCAAAGCAGCTCTTATGACAAGGGGTATTATTGAAATGGGTAGGCTTGGAGAAAAATTAGGTGCAAATTCTAAAACTTTTTCAGGTTTATCAGGTATAGGTGATTTAATTGTAACTTGTACTAGTATG
>JGI24707J26582_10003344_pt1 | contig 11588 bp, 9 predicted proteins | sample BioPla1DNA1_FD_26582 | JGI IMG/M metagenome (IMG submission 26582) | reverse complement strand
CTTTAGGGATTACTTGGAATGTGACTGCTTCGCTACCTTTGAATTGATTATCGACGTCAACTTCTTCAAGAATGGAATAAAAGAAACTCTCAATCTCTTTATGTCCACCTAAAAGATCGACAAAAGTAAAGCCACGTTCGGCTAAATCTTCGCTACGAATGTAAACGCGAACCGTATCATCATTAATATGTTCTACTTCCATGTCGTTTACACCTCTCTTCATCTAACTATATTTTAACGTATGTACACAAAAAGTAAAGAAAAATATCTTCACATCGCCCGTCAACCCAAGGGAAACAAACCTTGAGTTAACAGTAAAAAAAGTCGAATATCCAGACTGATTGCTAAAACTGTCAAATCTGAATATCCGTTTCTTTGTATCATTGTTGTTGACTGTATCGTTTAAAATGGTTTATAAACCTGCCATCAATTGAGCTTGTCTTAACTCTAATTGACGGATATCGCGTGGCAAGAAGCGTCTGATTTCATCTTCATTAAATCCAACTTGCAATCTCTTTTCGTCAATCATGATTGGTCTTCTTAATAGACCAGGGTTTTCCTGAACTAATTTTAGTAAATCTTTTAAGGACAATTCATCCAAATTTACATTCAGCTTTTGAAAAACCTTTGAACGAGTTGAGATAATTTCTTCAGTGCCTTCTTCAGTCATCTGCAAAATAGCTTTCAACTCATCGATGGTCAACGGTTCAGAGAAAATGTTTCGTTCAACAAAGGGAATATTATATTCTTGAAGCCATGCACGAGCTTTACGACATGAGGTACAACTCGGTGATGTATAAAGTGTTAACATCATTATCTCTCCCTTCTTCATTGCAAATAAAAACATCTACTGAAACTATTACATGTTCATTATACTCAATAATGAAGTCAATTACTAGAGCCTATTTTACGATATGTCAGTAAAAATGTTAGCAAACTTGCTTTCTTTGCCTATTCTCATAGGATTTCAGTGATATTCTTAAAGGTGCATTAAAAATTTTATCACAAGCTGTAAATCATTAAACAAATATTGTAAGCGTTTCATAATATTGTTTAATTCTTCTTGTTTTAATTACAAATTGTAAACATATCACAAAATACATTTAAAAATTGGCACCATTTATTTCATTATTTCTAAAACAAATGATGCCAATGACGCTTCGGATGATTTATCTTTCTTTATGAAATTTGAGACTCACTTTGAATATGAATTTCACTGCGACCGTCCCCTAGTTTTTTTACTTGAATTTGGCGCGGAATTTGCTCTTTTAGTTCACGCACATGACTGATAATGCCAATCATTTGCCCCTGACCTTCTAACTGCGCCAAAGTTTGAATGGCTAATTGTAGGGTCTGTTCATCCAAAGTCCCAAAGCCTTCATCAATAAAGAGTGCTTCGATTTGAACACCGCCACTTTGCTGCTGGATGACATCGGCTAAGGATAGCGATAGCGCTAGTGATACAATAAAGCTTTCACCACCAGATAAGGTTTGTACACGACGAATTTCACCCGTATAATCATCAAAAATCACGAGCTCTAAGCCAGTATTACTTGCAGTTCGTCCTTTTTCATCACTGATTTCTAATGTATATCTTCCTTGCGTCAACTCTTGTAACCTTTGATTAGCAAGCAATAGCACCTCTTGGAAATATACTTGCAAGCAATAATTTTCGAGTGTAAGTTTCAATTCATTGTCGCCATTCATTCCTTTAGCCAGTCGTGCATATGCTTGTACTTCTGTCAGCATTTGTTGATTTTGTGCTAATAGCGTATTGTATCGTTGACAAAGCTGATTATTTTGTTCATAGATAAGCTGATCTTGGGCATACTTAGTCGATAATTCCTCAATATTTTGCTTTATGATCGATAATTGTTCTTCTAGCGGCTTGGCATCCACGCTTGGTTTTTTCATAATTTCTGCTAGTTCTTGTAAACGCGTGGTTAAATAATGCTTTTCCTCTTGATATTGTTGCCAGGTTTGTTCCATGGTAGCTAGCTGCGCTGTCTTATGCCAATATTCTGTCAAGTCGACTGCTTTGCCATGTTCAAAATCAGGATAAAACCGACTACCAAAACGCTGATCGATTTGTTGATAAATAGCGGCAACAACTTGCTGTGCTTGGTTGACAATTGCTTTTTGTTCAGATAAAGCACTTAGTAGGGACTGTTCTTGTGTTTCCAATCGAATCTTGGTATCTTGCAGATTTTTTTCTTGTTTTTGCGCCTTCTCAATTTGTTCAGATAATTGTTTGATTTCTTGCTCCACTCGTAAACTTTTATCTTGTAACGCTGGATATGTTTGTTCACCTAATCTTTCTTTCACGGTATTCAATTGACTTTCAGCTTGAAGTAATTGTTTTTGTAAAGCTTGGTTTTCTTCCTGTGCATGAGTCAAGCTGTCTTGAAGTTGTTTTTGTGCTATTTTTTCTTGAGTGATTTGTGTCTGAATTTGTTCAGAACTTGCAATAAACTCATTAAGCGTTTGACGAAATTGCTCACGAAACTGCTCGATTGACGCTGCCGTTAAGGAAGAAGCTTTTAACTCATCAACAGCAGTCCAAGAAAGGTTTGCTTGCAGGTAAGTGAAGAATTCTGCTATTAACTGTGCTTGCAATTGGTTCTGTTCATCGATTTGTTGCATACATTCTGCTAATTGACTGGCGATTTCTAAGCTTTGTGTAGTTAAGGATCCTTGTTGTTTTTGACAGGTTTGTAGTTGTGTTTCTAATTGTTGCAAGGCTTGTTCATTTTCTATTAATGCTTGTTGGTCGGCTGTTGTCTCATGAGAAACACCTGGATGATCTAATGAACCACAAACTGGACAAGGCTCACCTGGTTTAAGCAAACGACGTAATCTTTCACTTAATAAGTCCACATTTATTTTTCTTTGCGCTTCAATTTGTACTAAAAGCTGTTGAAGTTTTTGATTTTCTATCTCGATTTGCTTTTGAATTTTAGGCTGTTTCTGTTGTAGCGCTTGTTGTTGCTTTAAGATTTTTTGTTTTTGTGACTCCGCATTTAACCAGTCTCGTAAATTTTCCACTTTATGAGACACTTGAGAAAATTGCTGAATTTGCTGATGAATTTGCTTTAATTTTATTTCTGATTGTTCCAAGGCGTGGTTTTCTTTAGCCAAAGCTTGTTCTGATTCTTGCAATTTGTTAAAAGATTTGGCCGTTTTTACTTTGAGTATATCAAAAGCTTGTAACTTCTCTTCGTAATCTTTAGCAATTGGCAGTAATTCATCTAATTGGTATTTTTGTTGTTGCGCCAGTTGTAGCTTATGTTGCCAACTTGCTCTTAAATCTTGTTCTTGATCAAAGCGTTGCATCGCCGCTTCATTATCTTTTTGTTGAGCTTTCGTAGTCGCTAAATTTGATGAATAGTCTTGAAATTTTTGTTGCTCTTTTTCATATTGCTCTAACTCATGCTTTTGTTGAACAAACCATTTGAGATGCTCGATTGTTTGTGATAAGTTCCTCATCTCAGGTTCATTTTCTAGTAACTGTGCTTTTCTAGCTACTAATTTTTTACCTTCTGCTTGTTGTTTGGCTAATTCCTGAACTTGTTGCAATTGTTCTTGTAACTTTGCTTGAAATTGATATTGCTCTTGAAGGGTATTTTTTTGATTCCCTAACTGCTGATTTTGTATTTTTAAATCAGCAACAAAAAGTTCTGGCCAATTTTCCAGACTTGTCGTTTCACGATTTTCTATTTGATCATCAGCTTGAGCAAACTGAAATTGTTCTGTTAGTTGATACAGTTGGTCTACTTGACGATTGACTAATTTTTCTTTTTGCTTATAATTCTCTTTCATTCTATCAGCTAATTGACGATAAAATTGGGTATTAAAAATCGTCCGCAAAATGTCACTTTTACTACTGCTATTTGACAATAAAAACTCTTGAAATTTGCCTTGAGGAAGTAACATAATCTGTGAAAATTGTTCACTCGTTAAATGTAATAAAGAATCGACAAATTGATTGACGTCTTTAATAGAAGTAATATTGCGTACTAATTGTTGTTCTTCATCAAATACTTCTAAATGGACATTGTGTTCTATTTTTTTCTTTTCTCCATTCTTTTTTGGAATATACATCCTTGGTTGACGCGTAATTTTATAGGTGTAATTTTGATGAGAAAAGGTAAATTGGACCTCCGTTTTTGCTGTTTCATCAGCAAAATGACTACGCATCTCAAGTGGTGTACGCTTATCAGACGTCACTTTTCCATAGAGGGCAAAGGTCATCGCATCTAATATGGTAGTCTTACCTGCGCCAGTATCGCCCGTAATCAAAAAAAGGCCATCTGCTTGCAAATCAGAAAAATCTACACATTCATCTACATACGGACCAAAATTTTTCATTTGGATTTTTTGAGGTAACATTTATGATTCATCCTTTCCGCTTACTTGATTCATCGCATCTTTTATCCAATTTTGCTGTTGTTCGGTCAACGGTTCCTCATATAAGCGAATAAAAAAATCTTGAATCAATGCTTCTGGTTGGTTGATTTTAGATAGAGGAATCCGTTTCGTTGCTGATGCTAGGCGTTGTCTTTCTTTACGTGTCACATTGAGTAAGTAAGGATATAAAGGGCGTAACTGATTCATCAGCTGCATGATGACTTCTTCATTGGATAGTGAAACGGACAAATAATCATTGGCATATTCTTTTAATTTTCCTCGCTGATATAACAAATCTTCAAAGCTTGCTTCTAAATGATGGACTTCTCGTAAAGGCTGTAGCGGAACAAAACGTGTCGCTTGCTCAAAATCACTAGCTAATAAATCTGTGTCGATAATTCGGACCCCCTTTGGATCACGATATTCACCAACAGAATACTTCAATGGTGAACCACTATAGCGTACTTTTCCCTTCAAATTAGCTGTGGCAGAATGTAAATGACCAAAAGCAGCGTAGTCGAATGCATCAAATAAATCACTGGCCACGCTTTGTAAACCACCGATTTCTAATGGTGTTTCTGATTCTTGACGCAAACTCCCCGCCACAAATAAATGTCCAATAAATATATGCTTTTTACTAGGGTCAAAAGTCTTCTGCATTTCTTGAATAATGATTTGTAATACCTGCGACAATGAATTTGGCGCTTCTTCAACCAAGCCCTCATTTTCAACAAAAAAACGTGCCTCGATTAATTCCACATAAGGAAGCAAATAAAACTGACAGTCCCCTAATGTAATGGGCGTCAAACTCTCTTTAATTGTGGTATTTAAATGAAAATGATTAGCTGCGAACCATTCTTTTCCTGTAGCTAGTCGTGTTGCGGAATCATGGTTACCACTTATCATCAATAACGGAAATTGTTCCTCGAGATTCCATTTTCGAAAAGTTTGATTTCCTAATTGAATCGATTCGTTACTGGCAATTGCGCGGTCATAAATATCTCCAGTAATCATAATCGCATCAACCTTCTCTTCTTTGGCCAATTGTAGAATCTGCTCTAAGATATACGATTGATCAGGTAACATATCAAATCCATGTAACTTTTTTCCTAAATGCCAATCCGCTGTATGTAGTAATTTCACATCCATCACCTACTCTTTTTTCTTCGTTTTTAATTATAGCACTCTGTATTTTATGCGTCTATATGTTCTTGTTTGGTTTTGTTTGAAAAATTTTCTCAAAATGACGACTAAAAATCCATGGCAAGTTGCGAAAAAATTTACACATCTTTTCCTTCATTTTATGTTATATTGTTTGATAGTTAATTAAAAATAAATGAAAATCGTCAAATAATTTTGCTTGCTATATTCATACAGAAAGGAGCTAAAAATGGCTATTTATCTCATCGAAACACAGCAAAACGGGGAGGCTATCTTGAAAAATCTATTAATCCAATTATTGCGTCATCAAAAAGAAGCACTAATCCAATATGAACAAACTGATTTTTTATTAGCCAATCTTCCGCAATCAGAAAGCGTAAATCTTTATTTTATCCCAATAAATATGGATGAAATAAATCATTTACAGTTAATTGAGGATATTCATCGCTTGGATAGTAAAGGACAACTTGTACTCATTACCAACAATGATGCCAATAAAGTGACCTTGAAAACAAAATGGCCCTCTGCTGTTGTTCTTAATAAAAATGAGTATTATATGCAATTTGCTTCCGACGTTGAAATGCAAGTGAATTACTATTTTCAACGAAAGCACCAAGCCGGACAAAATAGCTTAATTATCAAAGATCGCTGTCGACTCATGAAAATTCCGTTAAAAAATTTACGCTATATTGAATCAAACGGTATGCATAAAATACGGTTTGTCGGTCCCAACTTACAGTATGAATTCTACTTTCCCTTAAATCAGGTTGAGGTACTGCATGAGGATTTATTACGAATTCATCGCTCTTTTATTGTCAACAAACATGCCGTAAAAGAGGTTAGTCGTGGCAAACGCATTGTTCAATTATAAGATAATACTTTACTGCCTCTATCACGCACCTATTTTTCTGAAGTCATTGATGATTTAGAACAAGTTTGTCAATAATTTTTGTTAATTAAGCAATTTTATTTGTCGTTTAGGAAATTTGCTTTTATTTTGTGATTTTTCAAATATAATAATACTTGTATTTTGTTTGTGGGATTTACGAAAAAGTCTTTAGAAAATTTATTCTCTTCATTTGTTTTATGTCAAACTCATCTCCCCCATTCTCAGTGAGTAAGTACATTCCCTATTTTTATTGACTTTTTCATTGGTTAGTAGCAATTACCTGTTTGATGGAAGGATAGTATCAAAAAACATGTATGATTCATAACTGTGTTCACGCAAAATACACAAAGGCTGGTTATTTAATCAGTCTTTTTTTTTTAGCCTAAAAAAGCCAAGAGTGAGATTCACCCTTGACTTTCCAATTATTTTTTCTTCTTTTCTGGAATGACGTATTTAAATTCTGGATTCGCTTCATAATCTAATTGGTTAAAAGCCTTCATTAAACGTTCATCAATCATCGCAATTCCTGCTTTATCCGATTTTTTAACATCAGAAATATCAATTGGATCACCAAAACGAATAATGACCTTTTTACGCAAAAATAATCCACCCAATGTTAATGGCCCTTGATACACACAAGGCACGATACGTACTTTGGCCATTCTCGCTATGACTGTCATACCACCTTTTAGATCTGAAGAATAGCGACTACCAGAAGGAAACATGATTAAACTCAAATCCGTATTTTTCAACAATTTTACTGGTGTTTTAATGGCACTTGGTCCGGGCTTTTGACGGTTTACCGGAAAGGCATTGGCGTGAACTAATATAAAGCGAATAATTGGATTTTTGAACAACTCTTCTTTGGCCATAAATGCAAATTTTTTCGGTCTAGCCGCTACAGCAAGGTACAAAGGATCCCACCAAGTACGATGAGGCGCAACTAATATATAATTTTCATCTTGTGGTAATTTTTCTTTATTTTGAATTTCTAAATTGCCGTTAATGACAAAGAACAATACACGACAAAAGCCACGCATAAAACTAAAGAACATTTTTTGCTCTCCTTTTCTCTTCTTATGTCTTTTAGTATATCTTGTAAACGAATGAATTGACAAGTATTTTTTCCTTTTTCGTTCCATTAATTCATAGTATAATAGTTCGTGAAAAGAAGCGAATAGTACAAATAACTGGACTAAATAAAGTAACAGATATTATTGCCTATTTTTAGTATGTAAACATTTTTAAAATAACCAAGGAGTAAAAATGTCAGAAAGAATCAATTTATTACCTAACGAGCGGATTGATCAGTTATTTGCTGAAGATATCCAAATTATTCAAAGCCGCGAAGTTTTTTCGTTCTCATTAGATGCTGTTTTATTGGCTAATTTCCCGAATATTCCAAAGCGGGGAAAAATTGTAGATTTGTGTGCAGGTAACGGTGCAGTCGGCCTATTTGTTAGCCGTCATACGCAAGCTGAAATTATCCAAATTGAATTACAAGAGCGGCTGGCTGATATGGCAAAACGCAGTATTCAACTAAATGGCTTGTCTAATCAGATGACCGTCATTCAAGATGATTTGAAAAACGCACCCAAATATCTTGGCCATGATGCGGTAGATTTAATTTTATGCAATCCGCCTTATTTTAAAGATTTACCAACCAATCATAAAAATCCGAATGAACATCTTGCCATCGCGCGCCACGAGATTTACACTAATTTAGAAACGGTGATTCAAACGAGTGCGCATCTACTGAAGATGAATGGTCGTTTATGCCTCGTACATCGCCCTGAACGTTTTTTAGAAGTGATCGAAACCATGCAACAAGCTAAAATTATGCCGAAAAAGATTCAATTTATTTATCCTAAAGAAGGCAAAGAGGCGAATATTTTATTGGTTGAAGGGATTTATCAAGGAAAAAAAGACGGGCTTAAAGTGCTGCCACCCATCTATACTTATGATGCAAACGGCGAATATACCCCTACGATAAAGAAGATGCTCTATGGAAAGTAAAATTCATTATTTTTACGTGTTATTATGCAAAGATGGCACGTTTTACGGTGGCTATACGACGGATTTGGCTCGCCGTTTAAATGAGCATAATCAAGGCTTCGGCGCAAAATATACCAAATTAGCTAAACGTCGCCCACTTCAGATGATTCATGCAGAATGTTTTGCTACCAGAAGTGAGGCCCAAAAAGCGGAGTATGCCTTTAAGCAATTGACACGTAGACAAAAAGAAAACTATCTTCGTACACATCCTAGTGTAACATTACCTAATGAAAAGTAAAAAATTCCCTCAATAAGTCTAATTTAGTCGAACTTATTGGGGGAAATAATTGATTAAAATTCTTTTTCGATTTTTTGTAAGCTGTAGATGCTGCGGTTTCCGTTACATAGATAACCAATCGCACAAACGATAAAGAAGTAAGGAATCGCATCAAAGCCAAATACTTCTGCACCGATAAAGATTGGCGCTAAGAAGGTATTGGTCGCACTACCAAAGACGCTCGCAAAACCAAGTGCCGCTACAAAATCCACTGGCAAACCAAAAATACCGGCTAAAGCTGCTCCTAAGGTTGAACCAATCGCAAACATCGGTAACACTTCCCCACCTTGGAAACCACAAGCAAGTGTCAAGGCCGTTAATATCATTTTTAATAGCCAGTCATAGGGGTAAATGGTACCTCCGTGAAAACTGTCCACAATCAAATTCGTACCCAAACTTGCATAGCGACCATCGTGAAAAACAAATAATAAAATACTCACAATAATACCAACAATCCCGATTCGCCATACTGGATTAGGAAAATGATTGGTTAAAGTTAGCCGAGTTAAGCGCATCGTTCTTGCAAATAAATAACCAACTAAACCGAAAATAATACCTAAAATAACTAAGCGTACAATTAAAAACCAAGGCAGGCGATCATCTAATACTAAGTGATAACTAAATTTGCTTAGGCCTAAAAATTCTGAGGTAAAACTTGCTGTAAAAGAAGCAACCATCGTAGGCAATAACACATCATAAGTCAAATGCCCTACTACCAAGACTTCCATCGCAAAAAATATCGCAGCAATAGGTGTCTGAAATAAACCGGCAAACCCTGAAGCCATCCCGATAACAATAAATCGCTTGTAGTTCATCCCTTGAAATTGACGACCAAATGCATGAGCCACCGTTGCCCCAATTTGTACCGCAACCCCTTCACGACCGGCCGAACCACCAAATAAATGGGTCAACCATGTTCCGCAGATTGCAAAGGGCACTAATCGTTTAGGTACCTTGCTGACCTCTCCATATCCTGCTTTAAAAATCAGCCCTATCCCTAAATGACTATCTTTCCCATATTTTAGTTGAATATGAACAAATAACATCCCAGCAAACCCTAAAAAGGGGAGTAAAATATGCTTATGTTGATGAAAAAAGATACTGATATAATCTAGCACACGTCCAAACCCAGCATCCAAAGCCCCAACTGATAACCCGATTAATACGCTTAAAATTAATACTAATCCGACGTGTTTCATCTTTTCTAAAGAATAACCACGCACTGAAAACACCTCATTTTATCCAATTCTTTTAAATCTATTCTTTCACAAATGATAAAAAACTACACGCTGAATCATTATAGTTTTGCAAACTAAACACACGAATTTCTTCGAGGCTTTCCGAGCTGCCTCACAACCTAATTGACGGTGTAAATCGACTAGCTACTTCGACGTATAAGCCACTCCGTCTGGTAAAGTCTTTACTTTTCGGACTTTCCCGACGTGTTGGACAAATCTTATCCGCTCGTAGCTGATCGAGTCGATTTACAACCTAACATACGGTGTTCGAAGGGTAGCTACATCGCATCTAAGCCGGCCTGTCTTGGAAAATCTTAAAACTTTATGGATTTTCCTGACATTCCGGATAAACTTAGCTGCTTGTAGCTGATCAACCCTTCTCACAACCTAATATAAAAGGGATGCGATTTTCTCACATCCCATTTTCTCAGTATTACTTAGTTGCGCGTTTTACGTAAGTACCTTCAGCAGTGTTGATTTCTAAGTATTCGCCTGCTTCGATAAAGTCTGGTACGTTTACAACTAATCCAGTTTCCATAGTAGCTGGTTTACCTGAACCAGTTACCGTTGCGCCCTTGATTGATGGTTGTGTTTCTTCAACTTTTAGGACTACAGTTGTTGGTAATTGAATACCTACGACTTCAGAACCAAAGAATTGAATTTTAACTTCCATGTTTTCAAGGATATATTTCATTTCAGTTTCTACAGTTTCAGTTGGAATTTCGTATTGTTCATAAGTTTCTAAATCCATGAAATACGCTGTGTCATCCATTGTGTAAAGATATTGAACAGTTTTTGTATCAATGTGTGCACGTTCGAATTTTTCTTCAGGACGGAAAGTAGTATCATAAGTTGCACCACTACGAACGTCACGTAATTTCATACGCATCACTGTATTTCCTTTACCTGGTTTGTGATGGCTTGCTTCTAAAACTTTGATTAATTTGCCATCTTGTACAAAAGTCATACCAGCTCTTAAATCACTTGCTGAAATCATTTAAATGTCTCCTTTAATCTTTAAAATAGTTCATTCCCATTGTAGCAAAAACTTTATGATTTAGCTAGTACGATGAAACAAATTTAGGTAATTTCCATGATTTTGCCACTTTTTTCGCTACAAATATTAGCTGAAAAGTAAGGCTAAGAAATCCTCATTCGTTAAGTTATGGATATATTCACTTACCTTGATTTGTTTTAGTTCTTTTTCAATCGCTTCAAAACGATATTCTTTGCCGACCAAAAAGTCACTAAGTTGTTCAACTGGTTGTTGGCCAAAGAAATCGCCAAAAATCTTAGCTGCAGAAATTTTGCCATGAACGACATTTAATTTCACATCGACAATACCGACACTAGCAATGCGCGTACATTTATTATACTCAAAGGCCGGCGCTTCTCCAAAAATCCATGCATCATTGGCATATTTTTCATCAAATAATTTTTGAATGGCTTCCCGATCAGCTTGCGTTAAGGCTAGTTCTTTGTCTTTAATCTCTGTTAGACTTTTTACGCCATACAATTCGCACAATAATTGATCACGGAAATCTTCGGTACGTTCGAATTG
>JGI24707J26582_10003342_pt1 | contig 11592 bp, 6 predicted proteins | sample BioPla1DNA1_FD_26582 | JGI IMG/M metagenome (IMG submission 26582) | reverse complement strand
ATGTTCTGCTCCTTACTTTGATTTTTCTTCAAAACCATTGTAGCAAAGAGTGGGCATGACTCACTTTTTTAATTTACACCAACTATAAGGGCTTTATCTAAGATATTCAAGAATAAAATATTATTTTAGTTTGTATAAAAAACGCAATCATTTAGTCTGAGTACATTGAAAAATAATAGGAAGTTAGCTAAGTAATATAAGAATAAGACGAAATTATATAAACATAATAAGGCAAGATTAATAGGCGACAGATTTCGCTTATCAACATCATTAATTTGAGTCAGATAATAACTCAAGTATATTTAAATAGGACTATTTGTATAAACCGAAAATTCTTTATAGCGAAATTGTTACAAAGCCCCGTTTTGTGTTAGATGAGAGTTTAACACTATTTCCAGAAGCAACTGCTTTTGTACTATCAGGAACAAATTTAGAATCATTAGTAGTAATTTTAAATTCTAAAATATCATACGCAATTTTCAAAACGTTTTATGCGGGTGGAGGGCTTGGTTCTCGTGGAGTAAGATACAAAAAAAGTTATTTGTTGAATTTATTTATGCCAAAACTGACTTCTGAGAATCATGTATTTTTTAAAAAAATATTTGCAGACTTAAAACTCAATGATTTTAATAATTGCAATGATTATTTCGAAAAAATAGAAACAGTTCTTTGTAATTTATATTCATTAACAGTAGAGGAATACAATTATTTATTAAAAAATATATAATTATTCGAAATAATTATCTTGTGTTGAATATGCACAAAAAATTATATCATTTATACATAAAAAGATCATTGACAGATAAATAGGATTTCTTCATCGGATAATCCGAAAATTTCAAAAACAAGTAAATCTAATTTTTTATAATTTCTATTATTAATAAAATTGTTAATAGATAGTAATTTTGATTCATCTATAATCGGTATAGGAATTTTTTCAACATATTGATTAGATAATCTAAATCCTGTTGAGCCATATTGATGTACGTTCCATCTTAACCAATAATAAATTAATGTTGAATTTAGTACTGCCAGAATCCATTTTTTTTGTTTGTCCGTTATTTTCATATATGCCATGCTGTCAAGAGTAACCATTCCAGGAGTTGTTTCACAAAATTTATTTTTATTTGTAATTCTTTGCCATGCAATCAATGGTTTATTAAAATCGTCCAATTTTTCTAAACTGGGGTTGTTGTCTAACTCTAACCAATGATGTTGTCCAGGATAATCTGCTGTGCTATTGTTTGATGAAGTTGGTTTTACTTGCCCACGTTTTTTTAACTTTTGTTCAAACTTTTTTAAATGTTTATAAATAGCAGGATATTTAGACTTCATTGTTTTATAAATTCCGTAATAAGCCAGAATTATGTATACGTCTTGAAAATTATATGAATATCTATCAATATCTCTACCGCGCAAAATCGGTCGAATAATTTCAGCAGACTTCGAATCTTCTGATATAAGTTCGTCTCGTTTTTCTTTTGAAATAATAAAAGCCTCGTTGAGTCCTGTTATTAAGCCCCTGTTTATTGAAACATCCCAATCTTTCAATGGTACTCCTACAGATTCTATTTTGTTTTTTATTGATTGTTCAATAGGAGATAAGATTGTCCAAGGATCATTTTTTTTATAAATTTGAGTTATGCTATTATTGTTTACTTCTTCAACAAAGTTTTCTTGATTATTAATCGTTACAGCTCTGAGGCTATCTGTATTATCTTCTTTTTCAACTATTAAAATATTCGTATCAACTTCTGCGCTATCAAAAATATCCTCACCCAAGTCAATAAGTTGAATTGGATTTGTAAATTCAACAAAATAATTTCTCAATGGATTACCGTATCCTGCTCTCATCCATTTATTAGATGTAATAAAAGTAAGAATACCTCCTTTTTTCAACAAGTTTATCCCATGTTCATAGAATAAAGTATATATATCCCCTCTTGCTCTATAGGTTTTATAACCCAAAGTTTTAAAAAGTTCGCGTTTTTCCTCTTCCATACTTTGGAAATTTCTATATGGCGGATTCGCAATCACAATATCAAAACCATCGCTGATTCCAAACATATATTTGCTGTCATAGAATTCAGCAACAGAACCATTATTAAATGGATCAAAAGATCTCAATTGGCTTGTTCTAAGGTCATCAGACATTCCTTCTTGTTGAGTGATATTATAGTATTCAGATTTATATCTTTCTTTACTTTCAATTTTTCTAGCGTTGAAATATTTTTTTCTGATCTTATCTAATTTATCATCCAGATTTTGATCATAATTAAGTGATTGAACTTTATCTAATTCTATCAAAGAGTCAGCACTTACAAATTTAAAATCCAAATTTGGCAAGGGTTCAATAAATTCAGTATTCAAATCTTCTATAATTAAAGAAAGCCACGTACGCAAACGAGCTATTTCTATTGCCATAGGATTGATATCTACACCATATAGGTTGTTTTCTATTATAGAAAGTTTAATTCTGTACGCATCATACTTGTTAACAGGTAGTATGCGTTCATATACACTAGCTAAAACTTGCATCATACCTAAAGGATATGCTCCTGATCCAACTGCTGGATCAATTATCTTAATATGTTCTAAGGCAGAAGTAATTTTTGGAAGCACAGTTTTTGTATTTATACCCCACGGTTCAAAAGCAGATGTGCTTTTTTCTTTCATATACTCACTATCAGATATGTCCAAAAGCTTATCGATTCCTGAGTTAAATGTTGAATTGTCAATTTGTCGGTATAAATATTGACGTAAAGCTTCTTTACACATATATGAAACAATTACTTTTGGAGTATAAAAGGCACCAGTTTTGGAACGTTCATTATCACCACTTTCATCTATTTCATTAGCTAATAGCGATTCGAAAATTTGACCTAACATTTCAGGATCAACCGCAATAATCTCATAATCAGGACTTGACTCATCTGTTGTAAAATTAAAAGAATTAAAATGATCAAATAATTCAACAAAAAAGTCGTCAGGAAATGTTAAAACTTCAAAAGGATAGTCTTCTTTTTTTTCTTCAAACAAACCTCCATTCAAATAAGGAGTCGATTTATCAGAATGTCGCCTTTTATCAATAGTTGTATTTAAAGTTTCAAAAAATAATACCTTTAATTTTCGACTATAATAATCAGATGAATCACTTGTCGCATTGAAATATCCATAATCATCATTTATCAAATTGGCTTTTCGCAAAAACCATACAAACAAAAGTCTACCTAACAAACGTGAAGAAAACTGTTTTGCTTCTAACCCACTTTTATTATTTTTTTCTTTTAACGAATCAGTTAATATTTTAAAGAAACTAACTATGCCTTGATAGAACTTCTTATTAACTTCACTTAGTTGTAATGCATCCCATAGCCTACTGTGAATTATTAATTGATTTTCATTCTCAGTAATATCGTCAAATATCTTAAACAAATTATTTTCAAATATTTGTTTTTGAGTATTACTCAGTTTTTCAGAAAGTTCTAAAACTCTTAAGTTTTGATTATTTGAAACTACCATAAGTAGTTTTTTAGTATCTTTAGTTAAGAAAAAATCTATTCCAACTTTATTGTTCGATTCCTGCATTAATTCAGAATCTTCCCAATTATGAGTATAATGTACAGCTGTTGAAATTTTAGTTTTATGAGCTGAATCATTAAACCAGAAAAAATTACTCGTCAAATCACAGTTATCTTCTTCAAAATGCACCAATGCAACTTTTGCTGATCCAGCATTTGGATGTTCATGAAACCACGTGTGCTGTTTAAGATTTTCATAAATGTTTTGAGGTAAGGTTCTTGGTAACTCTCCTGTTATTTGTGCATTATAAGTTAAAGTATTATGCCAATTAGAATGATCAGGAAGAATTCCTTTCATTATTTCACTGGCTAAATCTATTGCTATTGCTAAAGATATCCATCTGTCTTTTTCCAAATATAGTTTCCGAACTAGACTATCTATCCTATTCAGGACTTGCATAAAATAAAACTCCTTTTATTTCATTTTGTTCATATTCTTTTTTTGTTTTTTCATTTAATAATGAAACAAGTTTTTGAAAACGATTGAGAGTAGACAAATTCAATTGTTTAAACTCTTTCCATTCATTGTTCACTAATCTAACAATCTTTTCAAATTCTTTTTTCTCATTTGAACGAGTTATTCCACTACTGATAACACCTTGAATATCAGAAATATTCAAATGCTGATTTAATAAATGCAAGGCACCGTCACCTGCTGGTTTTATTTCATAATATCTTTTTTTCCTATTGGAAGAATAGTCTACCTCTATAAGTCCTTTTTGATAGTACTCTGTCCTATCTATTTCTATCAAATCAAACTTTCGTTTATTATCAGTTGGTTCTGTTTTTATTCTTTCCAACGCAAATTCTTCAGATATATATTCAGCAATTATATTTGAGAATGGTCCTCTTTGTTCATATGACTTGTTTATACGAACAAATGATAAATCTTGGACAATTTCATTCGTTGCTGTATAAACACCATCTGTTTTATATAATCCAATAATTTCACCAGGAACCATATACTCCTTATTTGATTCCGGAAGATAGTTCCATTTTCCTATAGGAATAGATTTGATACGCTCGATTTCATTCAAATTATCTTTGTTAGCATCTATAAAGCTTCTCAACTCTAAAGAATATTTATCAGACCAATCGAATAGATCTTTTTCACCCTCTATTTGTTGCCATGCTATAGTAGCTTTATCTGAATCAGTATCATAGATACCAAAGCTATCAGTAGAATATTCAACATAACTTTCTTCTAATCTATCAGTAAATTCACGAGGCTTTATTCGTTCTCCTAATACACTTTGGTCTGTTCCAACAGTACTACCAATAGCACTTATTTTTGATTCTAATCGCTTTAATAGATTTAGATACATTTCCAAATCATCATGCGGCCTTGAATTTACAATTAAAACTTCTTCAAAAGTTGATCCTAGTCTATTAATCCTTCCATTTCTCTGAATCATTCTTACTGGGTTCCAATGTAAATCGTAGTTAACAAGTATCGCAGCATCTTGCAAATTTTGTCCTTCAGATAATACATCAGTAGCAAAAAGATAATTAACCTCTATTTCATCTTTTTTAAGTTTATATTTTTGGCTTTTAGGAGAAAATAGTCTTGATGCTTTTTTAGGATCCCCCATTTGTCCAGTAACAAACAGGGCTTTTTCATTAAAATCTTCAATTTCATCTTCTAATAGTTTAGGCAAATTATCTTTTAGATAATTTATTGTGTCCGAGAAAAAACTAAAGATTAAAGCCTTTCCACCATACTCTCCACCACTCACAACCTTTTTCAAGCCTTTAGCAAATTCTATTAACTTAGTGTTACTTTCTGGTTTACTGAGCTCTGATAACAGTTCAATTAATACATTTGTAATTTTGACATCACGTTTAAAATCCATATGTAACTGAGAAATATTGTATTTATCACTATCTGCGGGTTTATACTCAATTCCTCTCTTCTCAACAGAAGATTCTTTGCCTGTTTTTATTGCAAGAGCGAATTCTTTTAAATATTCATTATAATCCTCAAAAGCTTCTTCGACAGAGTCACCATATTCAGATTCCAAAATGTTCGCGTCTGTTACTCCAACCAAATATCCCTCGTTTAACCACTTATTAACGATATATATTCTATCAAGATAGTACTCCATGCTTTTCTTTAACGTTTCAGTTGAAGATTCAAGACGCTTTAACCACGTAGTTTGCAACATATTATGAATTGTCATTTGCATTTGAATTTTTCTGGCTTGTTTACTTTCAACACCATAACTCCGAATGCCTTCTATAGATTTATTAAAGTATCTATTCTCATATAAATCTAAACGGTAAGGAGAAAAACCAAGCAAATTAATTATTTGAAAAATAATTGAAATAACCGAAAACTTTTTGTTATTATTTGTTAGAATGTTTTCTCTTGAAGTATCTTCATCTATATTATATTGTTTAGAGATGCTTTCGTATTCAGCATTTATTTGTTTTTCATGAATATCTTTTACAAGATCTAACGGATGAGAATTAATCTGGGTAATATTTGAAGTTATATCAAGATTAATTAGACGGGGATCTATTCCTTCAAAGACTGACTCAATGTTTTTTTCAATAATCTTATTGATGTATTCTAGTTGTTCATCTGTATATTTATAAATAATTTGCTTAACTTTAGATTCGGGAAATATTTTTTCTTGCTCTTCAACTTTTTTCATAGCATTTCTTCTAATAACACCTTGTCTTGTTGATCTTACTAAATAATGCCTCAGTCCACTGATCAATGTACTTTTATGAAAATTCCAATCGTATTCTTTACCTTGTTTTTGGTAACGAGTTGCTTCACTTTGTATTCTTCGCAGAGCTTCAAAAAAATCGACATTTAATACAGTATCACTATTCCTCCGCTTTAGACGAACATTCCTTGAAACTAAATCTCCTTTTGATGCTAGTTGAATTTGATAAGCAAAATCCATTAAAGAGTTATTAACCGGTGTTGCTGTTAGCAAAAGAACATGGGAGTTCGGATTTGCTTGTAATAACTCTAAAATAATTCTATATCTTTCACTATTCTGATTTCTTAAATTATGAGCCTCATCTATTACAAACAAATCGACATCTTTTTGTTTTGCACTTTTTTCTACGTATATATCTTTTAGTTCATTCAACTCTCTTATATTTTGCTGGGTTACTAAATTGTAATCTTTATATTCAGCTAAGTCCCATGGTTCACTAGCTAGTTCATCAATCCATTGTTGTTTTAAAGATGCAGGTAATATTAAAACGATGTTATCTTTTTCTTCCTTTATATATTGGTCAATAACTGCGGCAGAGGTTACCGTTTTTCCTAAACCAACAGAATCTGATAGCATAGCAACACCATTTGTAAAAAGCTTTCTTCTTAGAGCTAAGGCATTCTGATTTTGGAACGGATGCAAATAATCAGAAACATCTTTTGTAAAAGGGCAAGGTTCAATCAACTCTTCAGGAAACAACTCCATCAACGTTTTAATGTAAACATCATATGGGCCATATGTTAGATCACCTAATGGACTTTCAGCTATTATTTCGCTAAATTGTCCAGTCCATTCTAACGCTTCTTCGTCGTTCCACATTTCATCAAACCACGACAAGTAAGAATGTGGTTGAGTTTTAGTTTTAGGAGCATATAGTACCAAATGAGTATCGTCTACTAAACTATTTAGTTCTGCATTACTTGTTAAACCAGCTTTAGTAAAATTTGAGGAACCAAGAATACCCACCCCAGTATCATCAGTATCTTTCCCAAAAATATATGCTTTCGCATGTAAACGTGGTTTTCTAAATATTCTAACCTGCAATTTACCATCTTTGATCATTTCTGATATTATTTTTGCAGTTTCTCTTAACTTATTTATTTTAAAACTATCAGAATAATTTTCTAAATCATGTTCTATATCCGTGTCCGGAAAAATATTTTGTGGAGAGTCAGGATCTATGTTGAATTTTTGTTGTAATCTATGCGCTAAAGGTTCTTTACCAATTAACAGTCGAACTGAATCATAATTCTTAATACTTTCAATTATTTGTAAAGTTCCTTCGATATCCCAATAACCTGTAGCAATACTTAAATTTTTGTAATTTATGGCAACTTCATTCAGAACATCACCAAGACTTTTTCGTCTATTATCTATTAAATGTGGATATTCTCTCATAGGATCCCTTTTTCTATTTATTTTCCAGAATTATCTCGCGAATACTTTGAAATATTATTACTATCATTAAGCAAGTTAATTATTATTATAGCCTATATACACTTTCATTAATAACAAGAATAACAAGACATTTATTCTGTATCAACAAACAACATCACAATAATAATTCACATATTATCAAATCATCCAACTGCGTTTTTGTATAATAAAATACGAAAACATTATTTTTTATTTAAGTAAATTTGTTCAATATGTTTTTACAAACGATCTGATGTCTGGTAAGATTTAACTTATATCATTAATTATTCTAATAAATATACTCAAGAGGATAAAACAATGTTATATGTGATTATTGGTGTCTTATTATTCTTCCCGATGCTACTTTGGCATAGATCTATTATCTAATAAATCTATTCTTTGTTATACTGGGTAATATGAAATAAAACATATATACTGTAATTTATCTTATTCTGCATAGCTGAGAGGAGAGTTCAAAATTAACATCAGAAAAAGACAAGAAGAGATCTTGAAATACGTTCAAGAGAGAGAAGAATTATCAGTTAATGAGTTAATTGAATTAATTCCGGCATCTCCTGCAACTATTCGTAGGGATATTGCCTCTTTGTCCGATGAAGGACTGATCCTACGTTCTCATGGATATGTGCATAATGTCGAAGAAAATAGCCCGATCTTACCTTTAAAAACCAGAACGATCATCGCTTCTCATGAAAAAGAGCAAATAGCCAAAAAAGCGAGTGAATTGGTAGAATCCGGCATGACCGTAATCTTAGATTCAGGATCTACCTGCTTAGCTATTGCTGCGGCAATAAAAGATAAAGAAATTACGGTGGTAACAAACTCAATTGAGATCTGTTCAGCTTTGGTCCCAACAGATATAAAAGTTATTTGTACCGGAGGAATTATGGAGAACAGGCATCTTTGTTTTTTGGGTAGAGATGCTAATATGTTCATCGAAAAAATTGAAGTTGATATTGGCTTTATTGGGGCTACAGGAGTACGTGCCAATAGAGGATTTACCACCTCTTCACCTTTACAATATGATTTTAAACGACAATTGATTAAAGCATCGCGAAAGCAATACATTGTTTTCGACAGCTCGAAATTCTATTCTGCCAATCTTTATATGTTTGCCGGCTATTCAGATAAATTCACCGGCATAGTTACAAATAACAGCAAAGATGAATTAGCTCAAGACCAATTAAGTTTAATGCGAAATCATGGAATAGATGTCATATTAAGTGACACTTAACGACGAGCTGATTGGGGTATGTATTTTTCAATCATCTGTTAGGTCATTTCTTCTGATGATACTGAAATTTCAGTAATTAACTGTTGAAAAATCTCTTTTCTTAATTAAAAATGAATAAACAATTAACAATACACAAACTATACCGATAATGTTATAAGTTGTAATTATATTTGTACGGTCAACCAGGATACCCAGAACAGAAGGAACTATAGACATTCCCAAAGCAACAAATGTTTGGTATAGTCCCATCGCAACATTTTTTACTTCATCAGGTACCGTTGCTAAGGCCATCTTTATTCCGCACGAAGCGGAGATGGCAGAAAAAACTCCAGCTATCACCTGAACAAATCCTATTAAAATAAAATTATTCAGGTGCATAAAAGAAAAATGATAGATCCCATTTAGTAAAAATGAAATAGCCAGAGATTTTCCACATTCCAGATCCGTACCTTTATGAGATATTCTTGCAAGGAGTAAAGACATTAAAACCGTTGATGAAATATATATTACATTTAATAACCCTATTTGAAANTCAGTAGCTTTTAATTGAGCAATTCTTTGTATTGAGAGAGATTGGATCGTTGCTGACAGTAGACCGAAATGAAAAAAACCAACCGGTAAAGCTTTTAATAAACTTTTATCTGTTAAGATGATTTTTAACATACTTGGCTGATCAAGATTAATATCGTCTGAACTTGGCTTACGCTCTATTACAATTTCTTTCATTGAAATTAATAAGATGAAGCTTATTACACTAGTAACTATTGATGCAATAAGCAAAATTTTCATACCGCCATATTTGTAAGTCAGCATGCCAAATACATAGGCTAAAAAAATTCCTGATTGATTAGCAAAGTTAACTAACGCAGAACCATCTCTATTTTCATCAGATAGAGCAACCCTTTTGCTAAAATCAACAATAAATAATACCCAAAATGAAGCTCCGAATCCTCCTACTATATTGGCAATAAAATAACCTTGAGGGTTATCTTGTAGCAGTCTAATCATTCCGGCAAAGGCCGGCGCAATTGAGCCTACCATCATTAAGGTTTTTTGTTTTCCGGNTTTATCTACAAAAATACTTAACGGCATGCGAAAAGCAACTTGTGCATAACCATAGGCCCCGACAATTATTCCGAGTAAACCTCCAGTTACCATTAGACCGGTTAGGTAAACAGACTGGTATGGAATATGCAGGTACAGTGAGAACCAATATAAAACTATTGTAAAAAAGAGTCTTTTTGTTTGCATTATATTTTTAGTTTCTTAGATAAATAGAGCCTGTTCCATATTATACTAATATAGTGGTTCTTTTCCAGTTTATATTACACTGATCATATAATAATCTGATATACTAAAATAAATTTATTACATCCATTTTTGGGGGTAATTAAGATTAGGAGATAATATGACAAGAGTTTATTTTACAGATTTTCGTGTTGTTCCTGAAGAAAATCTCCTAGAAAAATTGTCTAGACTGGTAAAAACCGCCGGTTTCGAAAATTTAGATTTTAATAATAAATTTGCAGCGATAAAAATACATTTTGGTGAACCCGGCAATCTATCTTATTTGCGCCCAAATTATGTAAAAGTCATTGCCGATTACATCAAGCAATTAGGAGGTATTCCCTTTTTAACAGACTGTAATACCCTGTATGCTGGAAGAAGAAAGAACGCTGTCGAACATTTGTCCACTGCATATGAAAATGGCTTTAACCCTTTTGCCACAGGATGTCATGTCTTAATCGGAGACGGTTTGAAAGGGCAAGATGAGAAAATTATACCAATTGAGGGTAAACACTTTAAAGAAGCCAAGATAGGCCGCGCAATCATGGATGCAAATGTTTTTATCTCGCTGACCCATTTTAAAGGACATGAAAGTACTGGTTTTGGTGGTACACTAAAAAATATCGGTATGGGTTCAGGTTCACGCGGTGGAAAAATGGAAATGCATTACACCGGGAAACCACAAGTTAATCCAAAAAAATGTGTTAGCTGTGGTACATGCTACAAAACCTGTGCCCATGGNGCGATTTCATTNATTGATAAAAAGGCATTTATTGATATTAACAAATGTGTGGGTTGCGGACAGTGTATCGGTGCCTGCAACTACGATGCAATCAAACCTATTCACGGTAATAGTAACCGTATTTTACATGAAAGAATTGCGGAATATGCATATGCAGTTGTAAAAGATCGGCCACATTTTCATATTAGTCTGATCATGGATGTATCTCCATTTTGTGATTGCCATCCGGAAAACGATGTGCCTATTGTTCCTGACATAGGTATGTTAGCCTCGTTTGATCCTGTTGCTCTTGATCAAGCTTGTGTCGATTTGGTCAATGCCGCTCCTATAATGGATAATAGCCTACTCAGTGAAAGTGAAGATCTTTACGCTGATCACTTTACAAATATTTCCCCGGATTCGGATTGGAAATCAGGTCTGATCCATGCTGAAAAAATAGGTCTAGGTTCAAGAAAGTATAAGTTGATTGAGATCTAGCCTATTTCTTTCGGGTCAGAATACAGCTGGTGAACGAGATTGTCTTGTGTCCATAGTAGTATTCTACGTTGTTTTTGCGACAAATATCGCTGACAAAAAGTC
>JGI24707J26582_10003336_pt1 | contig 11612 bp, 11 predicted proteins | sample BioPla1DNA1_FD_26582 | JGI IMG/M metagenome (IMG submission 26582) | reverse complement strand
AATAATTTAGCAACCATACTTTGAAAGGATAATTTTATGAAAATTAATTTTACTTATGATAAAAAAAATATTNAATATGTTTCTGGGTATATATTTAAGGGGAAAAACTATAGATGTTCTTATGTAAGATATGATTCCCTATATAGGAATCCTGCACCTGGTACAGAGAAAGTAGAACTATATTTTTATCAACCTAAAAAAGAAGTTAGAGCCTCAACTTTAATATTACATGGACTAGGAAGTAGAAATATTAAATTTTTATTGTGGCTAGGTCCTCATCTAGCTAATGCAGGTGTTAGCTCTACAATATTAATATTGCCTGGAAACTATACTAGAGTAGAAAACAATTCTATGAGTGGTAGATCTTATTTATATCCTGATTTTAATATTATGTATCAATTTTGGGAACACGGTGTAATAGATATTTTAACCACCATAGATTTGTTGGAACAAGAAGGCTTTTGGAGAGAAAACAATATAATATTAGGATATTGTTTAGGGGGTATGCTTTCCACTATGGTAGGTGCCATAGATAAAAGAATTGCACATTTCTTGTTTATGACCACTGGTGGACATATGCCTAGAATAATCCATCAATCTCCTGCAACTGTCTTTGCTAGGAGAATGATGGAAAAAGGTTTTAAAACAAAATATAATCTTTCTAATGCAGATATATTATATAATATTTATGATAAACAATTTCCCATGGTAAAAGAAATGAGTTTAGAAGAAATAGTTTCTAATGAAAATATTCATCCCCTATTTAAAATTGATCCTATTTCCTATGCCCATTTACTAGATATGAAAAAAGTAACTTTTATAGATGCTTATTTTGATTCTACATTACCTGTAAAATCTAGAAAAGCATTATATGACGAAATGTATGGTTCCAATAGAAAAATACTACCTATATCCCATGTAAATTGGCTACCCTTTGGATACCCAGTAGCTAAATATATATTGCATAAATTAAATATAAATGCAAAAGAAGCTAAAAAAGCCTTATTGACTAGAGAATATATTGAAAATCCTTTGGAAAAATAATATTATGGTGATTATTATGGATAAATTTCGTGAAAAGTTTAAAATGTCCTATTTTGTAGTAAATAAAATTTATGTTTTCCTAATATTTATTTTTCTATCCATTGAAGATTTAACTTTAGGTTTCTATTATTTTGTAATTTCTCTAATTATCTATACCTGGAAAGTACTTCGGTCTAAGGTTCCCATAGATGTGGATGGAGAGTTTCAATCCTATACTTATGTCTATAAAGAAACTGATAATAAAGACTTAAAACTAGATATTTGGTATCCCATAAGGTATAATAATAATTATCCAATAGTGTTTTTCTGCCATGGTGGTGGCTGGATTTCTGGCTTTAGAAACCAGCCTAATAATGTATCTTGGTGTAAATTTTTAGCCTCCAAAGGCTTTGCTGTAGTTAGTATTGATTATAGATATGGTTACAAAAATACCATGGAGGATATATTATCTGATTATACAGATGCATTGGAATATATTAAAGAAAATAGCCATTTATTATCATTAGACAAAAATAATATTGTTTTAATGGGATTATCTGCTGGAGGACATTTATCTTTACTTTATTCCACTTATCACACCTATAATAGTAATTTAGATAAAATGTCTGGAATTAAAGGAGTTGTAGCTTATTATTCTCCTACAAATCTAAATCAAATTTTCATATCAGAAAACAAATCTTTATTTGCTAAATTTGCCACTAAACAAACTTTAAAAGACTCTCCTGTAAATGAGGAAAAAATATATGATTATTATTCTCCAATTAATTGGATAAGTGAAAATATGGTCCCTACATTATTAGTCCATGGTAAATTAGATACTACTGTTCCTTTTAAGTCCTCAGTGGATTTTGCTAAAAAGCTAAAGCAATTTAATATAAAATATGCTTTTTTAGTTCATAAAAAAGGTGGACATTCTTTTGATACAAAGTTAGAAGATATTGTAACTGTAAATACATTAGAAAGAACTTCTAGATATATTAGAAAAATGATGGAAAATTGGTGATAAGATGAAAATTACAAAAATAGAATCCCAAAAAAATAACAACAGAGTAAATATTTATATAGATGGGGAATTTGCCTTTGGACTAATGGCTGAAATTCAGTATAAATACAATTTATTTGAAGGTATGGAAATTGATACTGAATACATAGAACAAGTTTTACTGGAAGAAGAACAGGCTAAAGCTAAAGACCAAGCCCTTAGATTTTTAAGTTATAGACAAAGATCAGAAAAAGAAATAATAGATAAACTAAAGAAAAAAGGATTTAGTGAAAATACAATTGAAAATACTCTAATTTATTTAAAAAAATATAATTTAATAAATGATTTGGAGTTTGCCAAATCCTTTGCCAATGATAAAATAAATTTAAATGGTTTTGGTCCTAAAAGAATTAAGTACGAATTGTATAAAAAAGGAATTTCCCACGAAATTATCCAGAAGGTTTTAGAAGAAGATAAAGACAATGAGTATGAAAGAGCTTTAGAATTAGGGAAAAAGAAAATAAACTCCTATAAAAATGATGATAAATATGCCAAATATAGAAAATTAGGAGGATTCCTTCAAAGAAAAGGCTATTCTTATGAATGTACATCTAAAGTATTGAAAGAATTGGTGAAATAAATGTGCTATGTATATATATTAGAATGTAGTGATAAAACTTTATATACTGGTTGGACAGTAGATATAAACAATCGGTTAAAACTTCATAATGAAGGCAAAGCCTCTAAATATACTCGTGCTAGACTTCCTGTAAAACTAGTATATTTAGAAAAGTATAATGATAAAATTAAAGCTCAAAAAAGGGAATGGCAAATTAAACAGTTGACAAGGAAAAAGAAACTTCAACTTATAAAGGGAGATCCAAGGATTTCAGACACAAAAGCTTAACCTAAATCATTATGCATTGGCAATTGTGAATTGAATAAAGGAGGTATGTGTATTGAAAATTGCTATTTTAACAGATGATACTAGGATGGATTACATTCCATCTGAAGAAGCTCTAAAAGAAGATGAACAAAAACAAAAAACTGTAGAGGAAGTTGAAAAAATTCTATCTACAAANTANGATTGTATATCCTTAATTGCTAGGGAAAATATTATAGAAGANCTAAGGGCTGAAAATGTAGATTTAGTATTTAATTTATGTAATGGTATAAGAGGTGATAGTAAATTAGCACAAATTCCTGCACTATTGGAATTTGCTAATATTCCCTATACTGGTTCCTCTCCCTTAGGCCATGCTTTAGCTTTTAACAAAATTTGCTCTTCAAAGATTTTTAAAGCTGCAAATATTCCAACTCCAAATTTTGTTCCAATTAATAGTTTAGAGGATTTAAATAATTTGGAAATGGAATTCCCAATTTTAATTAAACCAAATGATGAGGGATCTAGTCGTGGTATTCACCAAGATAGTTTAGTTTTTAATATGGAAGACCTAATGGAAAAAACAGAAGAAGAATTAAAAACATATAATCCGCCAATTATGTTAAATGAATATATTGAAGGTAGAGAATTTTCCATAGGCATTATTGGGAATGATGACAATATAAAGGTATTACCTATACAGGAGGTTGATTTATCAAATCTACCAGAGGATTTATTAAAATTTTATAGTTTTGAAGTAAAAGCCTATTATAAAGATAAAACTACTTACCATATTCCTGCTAAATTAAATGAAGATGAAAAAGTATTATTAGAAAACACAGCCATAAAGGCTTATAAAGCTTTAAGATTAAAAGATTATGGTAGAGTGGATATAATACTTAAGGATGGAATTCCCTATGTATTGGAAATTAATTCTTTGCCAGGTCTAATGAAAGGAAAATCTGCCCTATACAGAATGGCAGAAGCTACAGATTTAGGTTATGAAAATTTAGTTTTTAAAATTGTTGAAACTGCTATTAAAAGATATAATTTAAAATAATCATATAGGCCTATTAAGATATGGGGTGGTTTTTTGGCTAATTTTTTTGAAAAAATAGAAATCAATCCTGTTATTGCAGCTGTAAATGATTTAGAGCGATTAGATGAAGCTCTAGATTCTCCATGTGAAAACATCTTCTTACTTACTGGCAATATATTTAATTTAAAAGAAATAGCATATAGAGTAAAATCTAAGAATAAAGGTCTATATATACAAGTGGATCTAATTGATGGGTTTTCAAAAGATACCTGGGGATTAGAATATATAATAAAAAATATTTATCCCCATGGGATAATAACTACTAAATCAAATCTTGTAAGAATGAGTAATGATTTAGGTGCCTTTACCATACAAAGATTATTTGTTTTAGATTCCACGTCTTTAAAAAAAGGTATTGAATCTATTCATAATATTAGACCCCATGCAGTAGAAATTCTTCCTGGAATTATGCCAAAAATAGTTAAAATAATATATGAAAAAACTAAAATTCCCATAATTACAGGAGGATTAATTATGGATAAGGAAGATGTAATACAAAGTTTAAATGCAGGTGCAATTGCAGTATCTACTAGCAATAAAAATGTTTGGAATTGGAATACATAAAAGTGGATGATTAACTATCCACTTTTATTTTTCTACCCAATCTTTAGACCTTTCCACTGCTTTTTTCCAACCTCTATACAGTTTTTCTTTTTCTTCCTTTTTCATTCTCCATTCAAACACTCTATCAACATTCCATCTTCTTGTAATTTCATTTTTATCTTTCCAAAAATCTACCGCCAATCCTGCTAAATAAGCAGCCCCTAATGCTGTAGTTTCAATTACTTCTGGTCTATGAACAGACACTCCTAATATATCAGATTGAAATTGCATTAAGAAATTATTTGCCACTGCCCCACCATCTACCCTTAATTCCTGTAATTCTATACCTGAATCCTCCTCCATTGCTTCTAATACATCTCTAGTTTGATAAGCTATAGACTCTAATGCAGCCCTAATAATATGATTTTTATTTGCACCTCTAGTTAATCCAACTATAGTTCCTCTAGCATACATGTCCCAATAAGGTGCCCCTAATCCTACGAAAGCAGGAACTAAATATACTCCATTATTATCTTTTTCTTTTAGGGCAAAATATTCACTATCATTGGCATCTACAATTAGATGTAATTCATCTCTTAACCATTGAATTATAGCACCAGCTACAAAAATACTACCTTCTAGAGCGTATTCCACTTTTCCATCTACTCCCCAAGCAATAGTGGTTAAAAGACCATTTTTAGATATTACCATTTCTTCTCCAGTGTTCATTAACATAAAACATCCAGTACCATAGGTATTTTTAGCCATACCAGGTTCAAAGCAAGCCTGACCAAATAAAGCTGCTTGCTGATCCCCTGCTATTCCTGATATGGGTATCTCTGCCCCTCCAAGGGTATGAGGATCTGTAACTCCATATACTTCACTGGAAGGTCTAACTTCTGGAAGCATAGATAAAGGTATTTCTAATTCCTTAAGCAATTTTTCATCCCATTTTAGTTCTTTTATATTGTAAATCATAGTTCTAGAGGCATTGCTATAATCAGTAATATGTACCTTTCCCCTAGTTAAATTCCAAATTAGCCATGTATCTATATTTCCAAACAACAATTCCCCCTTTTCTGCTTTTTCCCTTGCTCCTTCCACATTGTCTAATATCCATTTGATTTTAGTCCCTGAAAAATATGCATCAATTACTAGTCCAGTATTCTCCCTTACATAATCCTCTAAACCTCTAGCCTTTAAATCATCACAAATAGTAGCTGTCCTTCTACATTGCCAAACTATAGCATTATAAACTGGCTTACCTGTATTTTTGTCCCAAACCACTGTGGTTTCTCTTTGATTAGTAATGCCAATGGCTGCTATTTCTTTTGGCCTAATCCCTGCAGTTTCCAACACTTCCCTAAGAACTCCCGATTGAGTCCCCCAGATTTCCATTGGATCATGTTCTACCCATCCAGGCTTTGGATATATTTGGCTAAATTCCTTCTGTGCAATCTGAACTATCTCTCCATTATGGTTAAAAATCACCGCCCTAGAACTGGTAGTGCCTTGATCTAAGGCAATTATATATTTTTTAGTCACCATATCCTCCCCTTTGTTCTATTTCAATCTAAATTTCACCAATTAATAAATAACTAATTTTATTGTATCAAAAAACCTTAAAAAATACATAGTATATATATAAAAAACTGGACAAATTTGTCCAGTTTTAATTTACAATTTCCGTACCACCATTTTTAATAAATTCATCTTCCCATATAGGTCCATATCTACCTATGCCCCATTCTAACATGATTATTTTTTCTGCAGGTTTTAATTGTATCTTTTTTAATGGAATATCGCTTATATAGCCATTCACCAATGTATATATTAATATATTATTATGGGTAATTACTAATATTATATCTTCATTTGGAGATGTAAAAGCATCTACTGCCTCAGGCACCTTTGTTTTAATAGCATTCCAAGGAATAAATAATTGATCAAAATGTACCACTTCTTTTGAAGGTATAGCACGAATATTAAAATCTTTATAACTATAAACTCCATTATCTGAAAAATTAACCCTTCCTTTAAAAATCCAATGACCATTTCGCCTAAATAAGCCAAAACTTTCCTCATCAGGTGTTAAGTCTATGGTACTTTCTTTAAACTCCTCATTTTTAGCTAGAATTTCTTTATTTGCCTCTTCTAAAAATGAAACCTTACCAATTTCACCTGCAATATCTGATATTTTCATAGGATTTCCCTTTTCTAAATTATCTATAGGATGAAATTCTAATATTCTTTCTCCCCTCTCTAAATAATTAATTAATTCCAAAGAAATATAATCATTTCCCACATACAATATATTTTTAAGACTTTTCCCCATTATTTCCTTTTCTTCTTTTACTATACTTGGTAAAACTAATCCACCGTCTTCAGCTCTAGTTACCATATTAATTATTTCCTCATCTCCTACTGATTTGTTTTTTAGCTCTGGGGCTGCTTTTTTTATTGGATACACAGATATATTATCTTCTACAGTATCCCCATCCTTTATTCTATTAACACTTAATTTCCAAAATCCAGTTTTTCTTGGGAAAAACACATCTTCCATTTCATATGTTCCTAAAACATTTTTATTTTGTGTTCTAATTAATAGGGTTCTATAATTCCATTTTTCAAAATTATCCTCATTTTCCATGTCCATGGATTTTAAACCTATTAATACAGTGGATTTTAATATATCCTTTGAATCCAAACTTGTTGTTCTCAACATAGCCTTCTCACTATAATAATACTCTGCTAGTTTTTCTTCTCTAACATTTTCTGAAACCAATTTAAAATAAAAAAACACCCCATCTATATACGCAATTATAGAGTCTTCAGATTCCTTAATAAATTCATAAAAAAATTGTTCTTCTCCAGTTATGGATACTATTTGTATTTCTTCCTCATCTATATTTAAAAATTTAGGATTAGTTTTATACTGATAAATTAAATAGTCAATTGGCCTTACATTTTTAATTTTATAAACAGGATTAATACAGTATTCTTCGCCTATTGCTACTAAATCTTCATGAAAAAAGGCTTCCTTTCCTAGATAAGTTTTAGCAGTATCTTCATCCATAGCACTAATATTTGCAATTTTATAATCTTCTATTATCCATTCACCATAAATTGGGGGCTTAAGATTTTCAGGGGCCTTAATAGTTTCAGATATTTCAGTACTTTCTATATTACAAGATGTAAGCACAAATAATATTATTGTCAAAATAATTAAGGCCGTAATTTTTTTCATTATTCCCCACCTTCCTTTGGAAGAAATACAGATATTTTAGTTCCCTTATTCAATTCACTTTCTATTTCCATAACTCCATCATGTAATTTAACTATTTCATCACATATGGATAATCCTAATCCACTATGGGATTTACTACTTTTCCCTTTATAGAATTTATCTTTAATATAGGGCAAATCTTCTTCAGAAATTCCTATACCAGTATCTTCAACTTGAATTAATATTCCATCTTCTACTAAATTACATACTAAATTTATTTGGCCACCATCTAATGTAAATTTAAAAGCATTATCTAATAAATTTATTAATACTTGCTTTAATCTGTTTTCATCTGCTATTATATTTGGCAATTGAGGATCATAATAATAATTAAAGTCTAGATTTCTTTCTTCAGCTCTAGGTTTAAGCTGTTTTCCTACCTGTTCTATTAAATTCTTTATATCTACACTTTCCTTGTTTAAACTTATTCTACCAGATACAAATCTAGAGAAATCCAAAAGTTCTTCTACCATATCAGCTAATCTATCAGTTTCCTTTTCTATTATTTCTAGTCCATCTCCTAACAACTCCTCATCTCTTAATTCATGAGATTTAAGTGTAATAGCCCACCCCTTTATAGAAGTTAATGGAGTTCTTAATTCATGGGAAACAGAAGAAATAAAATCGTTTTTCAATTGCTCCTTTTTAATTAATTCTTCTGCCATATAATTTAATGTATCTGATAATTTGCCTATTTCATCGTCAAATCGTTTTTCATTCCTAACATTTAATTGTCCATTGGCCATTTTTTCTGCTACCTTAGTAACATCTTCTAAAGGGCGTACTATAGTATTAGCAAGAAATATACTAACAAATCCAGATATTAAAATAACAATAATTCCTACTGTTAATAATATTTTTGCTATATTTTTTATTATATTATTAATTTCCTTTAATGTGGTAACAAATCTCAATATTCCAATGGTTTCATCTTCCACTATTAATGGATGAGATACTGCCATTACAGGTGAATCAGTATAGTCNACATTTCCAATCCAAGTACCTTTTTTTCCTCCTTTAGCATTTATTACATCAATAGTGTCTATTGTATCTACAGAATGATAAGCCCCTATGGAATCCATTAAAACTTTTCCATTTAAATCTAAAATTAAAACCTGTGCTGAAGTCTGATGCCAAAATACATCTACATCGTCTACAACAATATCATGTAAATTTGTAGAAGAAAAATATTTAGAATAGAAATCTGAAGAAAACATTATTTGATTAGAAAGTATATCCTCTACTGTTTTATAATAATATTGTCTTACTGCATTTACTAAAAAAATTTCCAATATTAATACAGAAATTACTATAACTAACATAAAATTTCCTACTAATCGGGTTTTAATACTTTTTTTCATTTTTTTCTCCTGAACTTTCTTTCCATCTATAGCCTACTCCCCATACTGTTTCAATATATATAGGTTCACTTGGATTGTCCTCTATTTTAGATCTTAATCTCCTTATATTAACATCTACAATTTTAGAATCCCCTATAAAATCTTCTCCCCAAATTAGATTTAATATCTCATCCCTACTAAAGGCTTTCCCTGGATTTTCAACAAACAATTTCATAATGGAGAATTCTGTAGGAGTTAATTCCACATCTTTTTCCTTTTTAAAAAATTTTCTAGAATATTTATCAATTTTAAAAGGTCCATCTATTATTATTTCTGATTGATTGTACTTAGGCTTTTCCATTCTTCTCATTAAAGATTTTACTCTAAGTACCAATTCCTTTGGATTAAAAGGCTTCACCATATAATCGTCAGTACCATATTCTAAGCCCATGATTTTATCTATATCTTGAGATTTTGCTGTAAGCATTATTATGCCAATACTTGGGAATTCTTCTCTCAAAATTTTGCAAACTTGAAAACCATCTATTCCTGGTAACATAATATCTAATAATACCACATCTATTTCTTCATTTCGAACAATTTCTAATCCCTTTTCCCCAGTATCAGCTTCCCAAGCATTAAATCCATTTCCTTCTAAATTAATTCTAACAAATTTTCGTATATGTTCCTCATCTTCCACTATGAGAATATTATTGTTTAATAACATTATTCTACCTCCAATATATTAAAATAATTGCTGCTAAAAAGAACAGCAATTATTTTATAATTCCAAATTCATAGCCATTTTGTTGTAAATACTCTATTATTTCTGGCAATGCATCTACAGTAGTTTGTTTACCGCCCATATCGTGCATTAAAACAATCAATTTTTTTTGTCCATTAGTGGTGCTTTTTAATCTTTGAACTAATTTATTTTTAGAAAGTTTTTTTCCTTCTGCATCTCCATTTAATGCATTCCAATCATAATAGGAATAACCATTATCTATTGCTGCCTTTCTAAAAGGTGCTTTTTGTTGCCCAAAGGAACCTCCAGGAAATCGGATTATATTAGATTCAAAGCTATCTCCTAATATATTTTTTAATACTTTATCTGTAGCTTTTAATTCATTTAAAAAATTAGTAGTATTTTTATATATATTTTTATAAGAATGAGAATAACTATGATTTCCTATTCCATGGCCAGATTCATTAATTCTCTTAATTATATCTGGATACTTTTCTGCCAAATTCCCTATTACAAAAAAGGTAGCCTTTACATCGTATTCATCTAAAATATCTAAGATTTGCGGTGTAACATTGGGAGATGGCCCATCGTCAAAGGTTAGATAAGCAATTTTTTTGTTTTCTTTAGCCTCTTGTGCTTCTTGTCTTTTTTTCTCTGCTATTTCCCTTTCTTTTTCTAATTCTAATTGGGCTTTTTCTATTTTTTCCGCTTCAATTAAAGCTTTTTCATGTTGAAAAGCCACATTTACAGGAGATTTTTCAGAAATTAATAATATACTTTCAGATAAATTCCCTGCCTCTACCACACTTGGTACATTTCTAAAATTGAAATTATGAGAAGTTCTTATAAAAAACAAGGAGAATACTATTATAAAAACAATAATATATTTTCTTGGATGTCTTTTCTTGTTAAAGTTTGTTTTTTTTGTCATATTAACCACTCCTTGTCTACAATTATCTTTTAATAATATTAGTATTCCTATATATAGGATACTATATTAATACAAAAAATGCATTACAATTTTATAAAGAAGTATTTACAATAAGGTTACAAAATTAAGATTTAAATTAAAAAAATTATATATATTTTTTTTACCCAAAAAAAAACAAAAAAAACTCCCCATATATATGGAGAGCTTCAAAATACTAACAATTTATTCTTTCTATATATTGGGGGGTTAATTAATCACCTTTATGATACTAAATCCTTAAATTGTAAATTGTATAAATAGGCATACATTCCATCTTTTTCTAATAATTTTTTATGACTACCTCTTTCTTCTATACCTTCATTAGTCAAAACTAAAATTTCATCTGCATTTTTAATTGTAGATAATCTATGGGCGATTACTAAGGTAGTCCTGTTTTTTGCTAATTCTTCTAGGGATTCTTGAATTAATATTTCTGTTTCATTATCTAATGCCGAAGTAGCCTCATCTAGTATTAAAATTGGTGGGTCTTTTAAAAATAGCCTAGCAATGGAAATTCTTTGCTTTTGACCTCCTGATAATTTAACACCTTTTTCTCCAACATAAGTATCATATCCATTTGGCAATTCCATTATAAAATCATGAATTCTAGCTTTCTTCGCTGCCTCAATTATATCTTCTTCAGATTTATCTGGATCCCCATACCCTATATTCTCAGCTATGGTCCCTGTAAATAAAAACACATCCTGCTGCACTAAGCCA
>JGI24707J26582_10003333_pt1 | contig 11614 bp, 13 predicted proteins | sample BioPla1DNA1_FD_26582 | JGI IMG/M metagenome (IMG submission 26582) | reverse complement strand
TATTCTTCAAAAACTAACCGAAGACTGCGCCAGTCTAACCCGCCATATTCTAGGTTAAATCCAGGAAAGTAATATTCCACGATAATTGGATTGTCATAAACTTCAAATTGGTTTTCTAACATGTTGCCATGACTTAAAACTTCATTATAGCCTACTTGTTCAGCATTGATAAAATCATGACTGTATATAAACCTCTCGTAGTATTCAGTAGGAGTTAATAAAATATCCCAGCCGGTACCATCATAATAACCCCATAAATATTGGTTTTGGTCATTGAAGAAGTTCCTGATGTCTTCTTGAACAAAAACCACATCTCGTTCTACGGATACATAAGTGTATGGGGTAAAGCGAACACCTTTTATTGGATGAACTAATTGAGCCCATTTCTCTGAATCTTTGTTTTTAATGGCTAAAATAGTTTCATCTGAGATGGTTTTAATGATGCTCTTAGCATCGCTAGCTTGTAGTTCAATCTCAAAGCTTTTTGTTAGCTGTTCAGATGGAATTTCTTGCTCACTATTAGCTAATCGAGTTAATATAGAGATTTGCACAGTGTATATCCCATTATCGGTTGGAGTCCATACTTCTTGCCATTTTAACCCTTCACCTGGTTTTAGGTCTTTGTAAACCAAGGCTAAAGTAAAGAATTTGCCATCGGAGTAGCGATAAACTTCTTCTTGTTTATCATTGATAATGATTATCTCGTATTGTTGACCGGATCCAAATTGCAAAACTTGTTCAGATTCATGGTTATTAATTAGTTCAAAGTCAAAAATAACTTGATTATCTTCTACGGTATGGTTAACGTTTAGTTCAAAAAATTCTGTTTCTGGCTGGGACTCAGTGGCGGTACTAGAAAAGATAATTAATAAGGACAATAAACTTAGACCTACAATTTTCCCTGTTAAAGTATTAAGCATCATTTTCACCTTTCTTTCTTGTCCATACTTCTATTATAACTATCCACCCATTTAAGAAAAAGTTGATTACTTTGGCAGGAAATTATTTCATTCTGGATAATTAAATGGCATGCTTTACCAAACTAAATCCTTTAAGGAGGAATAAGTATGACTCCTGAAATTATTAAGGTTTACCAAGAGCGGCTCCCTGCTTGTCGTTTTATTGGTAAGTGTTACACAAATGCTGATTGTCAAGGTGGCTTTGGGCACAAGTGGGGAGAGTGGTTTGCCAACGGTTGGTTTGAGCTCTTAGAGAAGTTAGGAAAGCTTGAAAATGTTGATAATGGCTCTCTGGGATTAATGCGCTGCGACATGTTTGATTTTGATAACACCTTTGAATATTGGATTGGTATGTTTTTGCCAGTTGGTACTCTAGTTCCTGAAGGTTTTGCATATATATATTTCGCTGAAAGTGAGCTAGCGATTTGTTGGATTAAAGGTAAGGAAAGTGAAGGACTTTATGGCATGCATGATGCCTGCATGGAGAAAATTTCCCAATAGGACTAGGAAGAGACTTGATGACGCATTAGCTTACTAAATGAAGTTTAGGAAACCCGGCGATCATAGCTGAGACAGCTTTAGACTCGTAGCTTTGCGTCCACTTCTTTCGAAGTGTTTGCCTTTTCTTCTTCACGCCGCCGTTGATTATAACAATTACTATTTAAGACATCAAGAAAAATTAATGATAAAGACGATAACTTAATGTTAACAAACATTACATAAAAACAAACAGCCAGCTTGTGAAGGTGAAAGTATAACATTAGTATTGGAGGGAGTCTGATGAGTAAAACTCTAGGTGTTTGGCATGAATGTTTAAACTTAGCTATCCAGGCCTATAATGCAGGTTCTTATGGAATTGCTGCCGTAATTGTAGACCAGGATGGAACGATTGTAGCTAGAGGAAGAAACCAACTAAGAGATAATGAAGAATCATGCAATCAAATCAAAATGACAACTTCCTGACTACTGTAAGACAATTGATAGTTTTATGTTCGTTCAGCCATTAACTCTTGAACGGTTGTTAGCAATTTAAAGTAAAAAATATTTTTGACAGTTCTTGGCAACACTAGAATTGATGTGGTAAGATGTGATTATTAAGTTGAATTTAAGGAGGAATCCTCGATGATTTATGATCGAATTCAGAATGCCAAGCTATATCTTGGAATTAATCAGCGTATTGACACTGCCTTAGAGTTTTTGCTGAATAATGATCTTTCACAAGCTGAACCAGGAAGATATGAGTTGGATGGCGACAATATTTACTATATAGTGCAAGAATATCAAAGTAAACGACCTGAAGCAGCTAAATGGGAATCCCATAAAAAGTACCTAGATATTCAATATGTACTAGCTGGAACTGAGCAGATGGGTTATGCCCATATCGATGATATGGAAGTTATTCAAGATGCTTTAGTAGAAAAAGATTGTCTCTACTATGCTGGTGAAGGAAGCATGATTCTAGCAAAACCGGGAACATTTGCTATTTTCTTTCCTGAGGATGTGCATCGACCAGGGGTAATGGTTGGTGAATCGGAAGCTATTAAAAAAGTGGTAGTTAAGATTAAAGTCTAGGAACGGGCAGTAATGCTTTGTTCCTTTTTTGTTATTCTAATAATTTTCTAAAATGCGGCGAAAATTAAAGGAAAAACCCTCTAGATTCTATAAAGAAAATGAAGAGAACAAGTAATCTAGGGGGAATGATACAATAAGCAGATTAACATGGTGGATTTGTGTAGCAAGTTTGCTGCATTCACCATGACTTGAAGGAATATGCTCTTTCTAAATCTCAAGTTTGGCGAGAGCTATTGGAGAAAGAGGTTAATGTAAAAGACTTAAAACTAGTAGCTGATGATGTTTTTTTATATATTCTAGATCAAGCTGTTAACGAAGTTGTACGGATAGAATTAGAATCAGCCCACACCTAAAAGAGGTTGTGGGCATAGCCATCTTAGGGCGAATGTGAAGGTAAGTGAGGAAGATAAAATTGTATAGTGTTTATATTTTAGAATGTGAAAATGACAAACTATATACGGGAATTGCTACAGATGTAGAACGACGATTTCAAGAGCATTTGTCAGGTAAAGGTGCTCGTTTTACAAGAATAAATCGTCCACTGCGGATTGTTTATTGTAAAAAAATTGGTGACCGAAGTGCCGCTAGTAAAGAGGAAAGCAGAATTAAAAGTCTAACTAAAATAGAAAAGCTTAGATTAATTCAAGAGCAGCATAATTGCCAGGGTTTAGGGGGCTCGTTAGATGAGGGTCACTTCACTGCATAAAGAGGATGAAAAGCATATTGTTCAAGCAGCAAAATTATTAGTTGAAGGCTTTAAGGATAACTGGCCTGAAGCTTGGCCTAATCTAGAGTCAGCTTTAGAAGAAGTTTACCAATGTTTAAACCCAGATAGAATTTGTCGGATTGCTCTTGATGAAGCTGATGATTTAGTTGGTTGGATTGGTGGTATTAGCCAGTATAATGGCAATGTATGGGAGCTCCATCCTTTAATTGTTGCTCCTAGCCACCGCAATAAAGGGATTGGCACTTTATTGGTTAAAGATTTAGAGGAGCAAGTAAAGCAACGAAAGGGGATTACCATTTGGTTAGGCACTGACGATGAAAATGGTATGACATCATTGTCTGATGTGGATTTGTATGACGATTTATTTGGTAAGGTCAGGGATATTCAGAATATCAAAGGACACCCTTATACCTTTTACATGAAATTAGGTTTTCAGATTATCGGAGTAATGCCCGATGCGAATGGATTAGGTAAGCCTGATATCTTAATGGGGAAACGAGTTGTTGACTGGCCAGAGACTGGGAGGCGGTAGTAAAAAATGCTCAAATATGCTGTTGAAGGTCAGCAAAATGAAAGACTTTTAGTTTTTGTGAACGGTGCAGGCGTGAGTAAGTGGATGTGGCGTTATCAGAAGTCTTTTGCTGCGGAATATAAGTGTATCTTTTTTGACTTACCAGGCCACGGCGATAATTCAAATATTGATTTTAGTTCCATTGAAGAAGTAAGCCACCAGATTACTCAGCTGATTGAAAAGGAATCTATAAGTGGTCAAGCTGTAGTTATCGGTCATTCAATTGGTGCTCAAATAACATTGGATTTAATGAAGTCTTATCGGAACTATCTTACTAAAGCAGTGATTATCAGTGGTTTAAATCATCCGTTGAAGACTTTGCGCCGCCTAGTTAAGCCGACGATTGCTCTTAGTATGCCATTAATCAAAAGTAAAAGTTTTGCTAAAATGCAATTTAAGCAATTTGGCTTACCGGAGATCTGGTTTGAAGATTATTATCAAGATTCATTGAAAATCTCCCGGACAACATTGACTAACATTTCACTCAGTAATTTATCCTTTGATTTTAGTCAAACAGTAGCTGATTTGCCAGTGTTGATTTTAGTTGGCGAACAAGAGAAAAGCATTATGAAAAAATCTGCTTATAAAACCGCTAGTTTTTTACCCAATAGTCAGCTATTGATGATTAAAAGTGCTGGCCATGGTATTCCGTATGAGCAACCTGAACAGTTTAATGATTTGTTAAATGGATTTTTGGATTTGATAATTTAAAAGATTGGGAGGGTCTGCTATGTATTTCACTGGCTTTGCAGATGAAGTAAGCGGTAACATTGAAATGCAAATTAAGGCTACAAAAGAATTAGGTTGGCATTATATCGAAGCTCGAAATATTGATGGACAAAACCTAACCGATATTTCTGACGAGCAGTTTGAAACGGTTATTCAGAAGTTAGAGAAAGCCAATATAAAAATCAATTGTTTTGGCAGTGCCGTAGCTAATTGGGGTAAAAGTCCAACTAGTGAAGAAGATTTTCAACGTAGTATTGCAGAGTTAAAACGAGCAATTCCTAGAATGCAGCGGTTAGGAACAAAAATGCTTCGGGGAATGAGCTTTAGCATTCCAGCTGAAGATAGTCCGGAGTTAGAAAAATTAGTTACTGAAAAATTAAAGGTTTTAATCGGGTTATGTGAAGAAGCGGATATTATCTATGTTCATGAAAATTGTATGAATTATTTTTCCCAATCCTATAAACATATGGAGAAATTAGTAACCAAATTTGATTCACCGAATTTTAAATTTGTCTTTGATACGGGTAATCCAATCTTTTCTGATAACCGGATGGGGCAACCTCCTTATCAAAAACAGGATACTTGGGAAGCTTATCAAATTCTCAAAGATAAGATAGTCTATGTACATATTAAAGATGCTATATTTTTACCTGAAGAAAACAAGCCCAGGTATACTTTTCCAGGTGAAGGAAATGGTCAAGTGCGACGAGTATTAAAAGATTTGCTCCTGAATGGCTACGACGGTGGTATTTCCATTGAGCCACATATGGGCAGTGTTTTCCATCAACAGGCAACGCAGCAGACTCCGGATGAATATAAATATCAAGTTTATGTTGAATATGGGAAACGGATTATGCAGCTGGTTTCCGAATTTCAAAAGGAGCAAATTTCTAGCTAGGCAAAAAAATATATTGTGGTAAACTAAAGTTAGTAAATTACAATTGAATAAAAGGGTGGATTTATGTCGTTTTTTTCAAAGTTTCCAGTTCTAGAAACAGAACGCTTACGATTGCGAGAATTACGTTATGAGGATGGACCTGATATTTGCGCCTACTTTAATGAGGATGTAGCTAGGTATTATGACTGGTGGCCAGCAACCGTGGCTGATGGTCGAGGTTTCGTCCGTTATTTTAGGCATGGCTACCAAGAAGAACTGTCTATCCGTTGGGCAATCACCTTAAAACCTTCCGACAAGATTATTGGTTCTTGTGGCTTTAGCGATTTTTACCGTTTTTCGTTATGCGAATTAGGATATGAGTTAGCTAAAGAGTATTGGGGAAAAGGTATTATGAAGGAAGCTTTGCAGGCAATTATCCCTTTTGGCTTTAACGAAATTGGCATCCATCGGATCCAAGCATCCGTTTTTCCAGAAAACCAGGCATCGATCCGCTTATTGGAGAGCTTAGGTTTTCAAAAAGAAGGATTGTTGCGGGAGTTTCTTTATGTAAAACATCGTAATCAGTGGGAAGACTGTGTTTTGTTAGCCTTATTGAAAAGTCAAGTAGAAAAGGAACATGCAGTATGAAAAAATGTCCTGATGACTATATTGGTAGATGGTTTTCGGTGCTTCATCGGCTATCTATTAGTCATGTAGTCAAAGGTCTAAAAGAGTTTAATATTGGCTCTGGCCAAATTATGTTTTTGTTGGAGTTATACCATTGTGATGGAGTGAATCAGGAGGAATTATCTTCCTATTTAAACATAGATGGCGCTAATACTACAAGAGCCATAAAAAAATTGGAGCAAGAAGGCTATGTAATACGAAAAGCTGATGTGAATGATAAACGAGCCTATCGAGTATATTTAACTAGTAAAGCCCTGGAAATTAAACCGCAGATTTTAGCATTATTGAAAGAGTGGGAAGATACTTTTCTGCAGGATTTATCAGTTGAAGAAAGAACTGCTTTGCTAGATTTGTTGAAAAAAATAGGTCACTCCATCTTTGATAATCCGCGGTGTGGCATGTGTAATAATAACTGTTGTTAAGCTTAAAAGATACGGAAAACCGCATTCCGTATCTTTTTTATTTGCCTAAGAAATTAGTTGCGCACGCAAGTATGCTATGCTATAATTTAAATCAGAGTGAAATAGTAGGATATCAAATCGTAAGGAGATTGAAGATGTCAAATAAATTTTTGGTGATTAATAATCTAACTGTAAACATTGAAGACAAACCGATTTTACGCGGACTTTCCTTAGAAATTAAACGAGGAGAGGTTCATGTAATTATGGGTCCAAATGGAGCCGGTAAGTCCACCTTAGCTAATGTGTTAATGGGGGATCCTAAATATGAGATTATTGATGGAACTATTGAGTTTGAAGGACAAGTGATTAATGAGCTTTCTGTAGATGAACGGGCTAAATTAGGCTTTTTCTTGTCTTTCCAATATCCAGAAGAAATTCCTGGAATTACTGTTGAAAATTTCTTGCGTTCTGCTAAAGTCGCCATTGATGGTCAGCCAATTAAAGTATTAGAATTCAAGAAGTTACTAAAAGAGAAGATGCAAGTTTTAGATATGAAAGAAGAATATGCAGTTCGTTATTTAAATACTGGGTTTTCAGGCGGTGAGAAAAAGAAAAGTGAAATTTTGCAGATGCTCATCTTAGAGCCTAAATTAGCTATTTTAGATGAAACGGATTCAGGTTTAGACGTGGATGCAGTCCGAGCTGTAGCTAAAGGTATTAGTGAATATAAAAGTCCTGATAATTCCATTATTATCATTACTCACCATAGTAATATTCTAGATTACCTTCAACCAGATCATGTCCATTTTCTTGTAGATGGGCGTATTGCTAAAAGTGGCGATGCTAGTTTGGTAGAGGAAATGGAAAAAGAAGGTTTTGTCGCCTTTAAAAATTAAGGAAAGGGTATGAAATATATGGAAGCTAGACCAATTCAAAAGACCTATGTGGCTGATATAGACCGAAAAGTGTTTGATGAAAAAAATGAGTTTCGCTACAGTTATAAAACCAATAGAGGCTTGACTCCAGATATTGTGATGGAAATTTCTGAGCAAAAAGATGAGCCCAAGTGGATGCGGGATTTTCGTTTGAAGTCTTTAGAAATCTATAATCAATTAGATGTACCGCCATGGGGGCCAGATTTAACGGATTTAGATGTCGAAAATATCGTTACTTACGTAAAGCCACCGACAGATTTGCAGTATAGCTGGGATGATATTCCTGAAGATATAAAGAATACCTTTACCAAGCTAGGAATTCCCAAAGCTGAACATGAATTTCTTGCTGGTGTTGGTGCTCAGTATGACTCTGAGGTAGTTTACCATAGTATTCAAAAGAACTTTGCCAAAAAAGGTGTAGTTTACTTAGATATGGAGACTGCTATCAAAGAATATGAGGATATTGTCAGGGAATATTTTATGACCTTAGTACCGCCAAGTGATCATAAGTTTGCCGCATTACATGGTGCTGTTTGGTCAGGAGGTTCTTTTGTGTATGTGCCAGCAGGAGTAAAAGTAGATATTCCATTACAATCTTACTTTAGATTAAATGCGCCAGGTGCTGGTCAGTTTGAACACACTTTGATTCTTGTGGAAGAAGGAGCCTCACTCCATTTTATTGAAGGCTGTTCGGCACCAAAATATCGGGTTAATAATCTTCATGCTGGTTGCGTAGAATTATTCGTTAAAGAAGGTGCTTATCTCAGATACAGTACCATTGAAAACTGGTCCACCAACATGTATAACTTGAATACAAAACGCTGTGTGGTGGAAAAGGATGGTACTATTGAATGGGTATCTGGCTCTTTTGGTTCTAAAGTATCCATGTTGTATCCAATGAGCATCTTAAAAGGGGAGCGAGCCCGTTCTGAGTTTACGGGAATTACCTTTGCTGGCAGCGGTCAATATTTGGATACAGGTACTAAGGTGGTGCATGCAGCTCCTTATACAACATCGACCATTAATTCTAAATCAATTTCTAAAGGTGGAGGAGTTGCTGTTTATCGGGGAATGGTAAAAGTTTCACCTAATGCCCATCATAGTAAATCTACTATAACCTGTGAATCCTTAATGTTAGACAATGAATCCCGTTCGGATACAATTCCAGTGATTCAATTAGGGACTGATGAAGTTGATATTGGTCATGAAGCTAAAATTGGCCGAATTAGTGATCAAGCAATCTATTATCTCATGACTCGTGGCTTAAGTGAAGAAGAAGCCCGGGCCACTATTGTTAGAGGTTTTGCTGAACCAATTGCTAAAGAATTGCCTTTAGAGTATGCGGTGGAAATGAATAATTTAATCAACTTAGAACTTGAAGGAACTATAGGTTAGGGGGGATAGCAGTGGGTATTCAAGTAACAGAAGCGTTAAACAGATTGCCAGTAATAACCTATCGGTGGTTAGGGGCCAATCAGTTATATCTTAAGCAAAACATTACTCGGGAAATAAAAGCGTATACAGATGACTTTCTACAGACTAGACATGAGTTAGTTAAAAATATTACCCAAGTAGAACAAGGTGAATATCAGCANTTTATTCCAGTTCATGGAGCTTATGGTGTTTCGAATGAACTAGTTGCAGCGGGAGAAAAATCTTTTAATGCTGGTATTTTATTACAGCTTCCACCAAGAGTTGCTATCCAGGAACCTATTAGACTTCAATATAATTTAGCTGAACCTAATGATTTGCTAATCGATAATAACTTAATTTTTGCAGGAGAGTATAGTAAGGCAACGATTATTATTGATTATCGTACCGTTGGTGATGTTAGTGCTCTACACAATGGAGTAACTCGTATATTTGCTCAGCCAGGGGCAGAGATTACCATAGTGAAATTGCAACGAATGAATGATCAGTCCATTCATTTTGATTCGAATTTAGCCATAGTAGGTTATGGGGCTAAGGTAAACTGGCTACAAGCTGAACTTGGTAGTGATCAAAGTATTACTAATTATAATAGTAATCTTGATGAAGCTGCTGAAGCCAATATGTACTCAATTTATATTGGTGATCATCATCGTCAGCTAGATTTAAGTTATCATATGATTCATCAAGGACGTCGTAGTGTTAGCAAAATTGAAACGCAAGGTGCTTTAAAAGACCAAGCCAAGAAAATGTTTCGGGGAACAATTGATTTTAAAAAAGGTTCTAGTCAATCAATTGGCAGCGAAGAAGAATATGTAATATTATTAGATAAAACAGTCCAGTCAGATGCAGTACCGTTGTTATTAGCTGAGGAAGATGATGTGCAAGGTTTACATGCTGCTAGTGCTGGTAGAGTGGATCCTGCTCAACTGTTTTATATGATGAGTCGTGGCTTTAGCGAGCTAGAAGCAAGAAAATTAGTGGTAGAAGCAGCATTTAACCCAATTATTGACCAAGTGCCCGATCCTGAATTTCAAGATGTAATTAAAAATGAGATTCAGAGGAGACTTATCGGTGAGTAGTTTTAATGTACATGAAATCCGGAAAGACTTTGTAACTTTATCTCAAGTAGTTAATGGTCGACCTTTGGTCTATTTTGATAATGCTGCTACGACGCACAAACCTTCAGCAGTATTGGAACAAGTTCGTTTATATAACGAGAAAATGCATGCTAACCCTAATCGCGGTGCTCATACTCTTGGAGTATTGGCTACACAAGCATATGAAGATGCTAGAGAAAAGGTTAGAGCTTTCATTAACGCTAAAGAGGCACAAGAGGTTATTTTTACTAAAAATGCGACAGAGGCATTAAACTTAATTGCCTATTCTTATGGCATGAGCCAGATTGAGGTAGGTGACGAGATCGTGATCTGCATCTCGGAACATCACAGTAACATTTTGCCTTGGCAACAAGTTGCGCAAGCGAAAAAGGCTACTTTGAAATATCTTTATCTAACACCAGACTACAGATTAGATATGACTGAAGTTGAGGCAAAGATTACAGAGAAGACAAAGCTGGTATCCATTGCTCAGATGTCAAATGTGTTGGGCACAATCTATCCAGTTAAAGAAATTGCTGAGTATGCTCATAAAGTGGGAGCGGTAATTGTAGTCGATGCCGCCCAAAGCGTGCCTCATCTTACTGTAGATGTTCAAGAGCTTGACGCCGATTTTCTGGTATTTTCTGGTCATAAGATGTTAGCACCGATGGGTATCGGCGTTCTTTATGGTAAAAGAAATTTATTAGAAAAGATGCCGCCTTTTTTAACCGGTGGCGATATGATTGAGTATGTGGAAGAACAGTCGGCTACCTTTGCCGAGCTTCCTAATAAATTTGAGGCAGGTACACCTAACGTAGAAGGTGCTGTAGGTTTAGCTGCAGCTATTGATTATCTTACTGCAATTGGATTAGAAATAGTTCATCAGCATGAGTTAGAGCTGACAGCATATGCTTTAGAAAAGCTTAAGGAAATACCTTATATTAAAGTATATGGTCCTGATAATGTTAAACAGCGCGGCGGAGTAATTTCCTTTAGTGTTGCTAATTGTCATCCTCATGACGTAGCCTCGATAGTTGACACCTATGGAGTAGCATTACGGGCTGGGCATCATTGTGCGCAACCGTTGATGAAATATTTGCAAGTCCCNGCTACCTCACGGATTAGCTTTTATTTATATAATACTCTTGAGGAAATTGATGTATTTATTGAAAGTATCAAATCAGTAAGGAAGTGGTTAGGATATGGATCTTAACTCAATTTATAGTGAAATAATTTTAGAACACAGTCAATCCAGCCATAATAAACGACATTTACACAGTCCTGATTGTCAGGAAAGAGGCTATAACCCAAGTTGTGGTGATGATATTATTCTAGAATTAAAGCTAGAACAAAATAAAATTGCCGAAGCAGCTTTTACTGGTGCTGGTTGTGCAATTTCTCAAGCGTCTACATCAATTATGGTAGATTTAATAAATCAAAAACCAATTGATGAAGCCTTGGAATTAGCTAACACCTTTTTAAGCATGATTAAGAAGCAAATTACTGAGGATAGCGAACTAGAGGTATTAGAGGATGCTATTGCCTTTAAAAATATTTCCAACATGCCAGCACGGGTCAAATGTGCAGTATTATCTTGGCGCACTTTAATGGAAGCATTGAAAAAATTG